>Ga0326727_10000241_pt1 | contig 233448 bp, 220 predicted proteins | sample MB2enrmetagenome_FD_207643 | JGI IMG/M metagenome (GOLD analysis project Ga0326727, IMG submission 207643) | Lab enriched peat soil microbial communities from McLean, Ithaca, NY, United States - MB29MY | ecosystem: Environmental > Terrestrial > Soil > Wetlands > Peat | place: USA: New York...
CATAGCGAGGTGGTCCCACGCCTACCCATCCCGAACAGGACCGTGAAACACCTTAGCGCCGATGATAGTGCGGCATTCGCCGTGTGAAAGTAGGACACCGCCAGACTCCCCCTGCAAAGCCCAGACCTTACGGTCTGGGCTTTTTGCTTTGCGCTGTGTTGGCCTGGCTTTTCCCGGGCGGGCGGCAGACGGTTGTCTTCGGTAGCTATGTGGTCATGTTTTGACGGAAACGCACGTGCTTGCTTTCGATTGCCAGTATGATTTGCGCTGCGCCAAGCTTATCTACGCCGAGAGCGTTTTCGGCATATTCAGTTTGTCCCGTCACTCAGGCTACAATCCATGATTAGCCCTGTATGCATTGATTGCGTGAATTTTGATGATGAAGCCCCATCCCCGTAATGCCCGAGTCAAAGGTTCTGCCCTGCGACCCAACCGTTTTATTTTTGGTGATGCCCTGGATGAACAGGGGCTGGAGCCCTGCGAATATTTTGTGCATACCGAAATGCCTCGTTTTGTGTGCCGCTTGGTTGGCAACGATGAGACGCCATTCGAGGGTGAAGACAGCGGTGACTTTGCCAGCGCCGTTCTGTTCGACGAATCGGATAACGTTACGCATTACGTCTGCAATCAGGGTTTTCGGCTGTATGACTTCAATTTTATCGACGAACTGCCGACCGCAGCCCTGCTGCAGCAGATCTGCGATGAAGCAATGCAAGTGTATCTGGACTTGCAGGATATCTACCGTGAGCAGGAGTCCGGGCTGCAAGCCCGGGAAATGCGCGTTTTCACTCCCAAACCCTTGCCGCCGCGTGCCCGTGCGCGGGCAATGACCGGACTGAAATCGTTGGCGCAGGAGTCTGTGCATGATCCGCTGCGGCAGATGAGTCTTACTGCGTCGGTGCAGCAGGTGATGGCCGGTGGCGACCCGGCTGTCCTGACCGAAACGCAGCTGGCGCTGCTGAACGACCCGCCTGCGCGGCAATTGCTGCTTGAGACGGCCCGGGATTGCATTGCCTTTCCGGAGGTGGTTCGCAAGGACGGTTCGATCCTGTCGTTCGAACTATGGGCCCTGCCGTTCGCATTTTCCCGTGTGCAAGGCGGCTCCTGGTGGCATTTTCCGTTGCTCGAGCGGGTCGAGACTGTCTTGGCCGATGCGCTGGAGTTACCGTCGAAAGCCATCTTGTGGATTTCGCCTACGGTGTTCACGATGGAAATGCTCAATGAACGAGCCTGCCAGGATCTGGTTCACCTTTCTTCGGTGATGGATGCCGGATGCGACTATGCGCCCTGGGACCCCGATGATGCGCGAGCCACCTATGAGGCAGCGCGGCAAACCCAGGATCCGCGGCTTCTGCTCGCGTTCATTCCCTTTCTGGTGGAGCGTGGCGCTCTGCCCGCCGAGCAGGCGAAGCGTTGCGCTCGCAAGGCACTCGATGCGGTGATGCCGCTGGTTCAGGATGCAATCGGTGCGGAGATGGAATATGGCGAGGCCGAACTGTTTGCCGCGCTGCCGTGGTGGGAGGCGTTGTCAGCTGGAGTTGGCGGGGTCAACCGCAAGCGCCTCGGGCTGACACTGGCCCTGGCTGCCGCGCATTTGGGGGGTATGACCGATATAGAGGCCGAGGCGGAATATCAGCCGGAGCTGCAGGGTTATGAAGTTTGCCTGCGCAAGAGCGGGCGCCCCGAAGTGATTGCTCATCTGCCCTGGCTGCTGGTTCCCGATGTGGCGCCGGATCGCGAGCGTGCCTGGAGCGAGTTGGAGCTTTGCATGCGCGAGGCGGGAGTGCCGTTGACAGAGCGTATCACGCGTCTGCATTGAAAAAGCCGGCTTGCGCCGGCTTTTTTCTTATCGGTCGATGCCTCCGAGGCAGAGATATTTGATTTCCAGATAGTCCTCAATACCGTACTTCGATCCTTCCCTGCCGAGGCCGGATTGTTTGACGCCGCCGAACGGAGCGGTTTCGTTGGACAGGATGCCGGTATTTACCGCCACCATGCCATATTCCAATCCTTCCGCGACGCGGAAAATTCGTCCTAGGTCGCGGGCGTAGAAGTAACTCGCCAAACCGAATTCGGTATCGTTGGCCAGCTGCAGCGCCTCCTCCTCGCTATGGAAGCGGAACACCGGCGCCAGCGGGCCGAAGGTTTCTTCGCGAGCGACCTTCATCGTGCGCGTAACGCCGGTGACGATGGTCGGTTCAAAGAAACTCCCGCCGAGTGCGTGGCGCTTGCCGCCAAGAACCAGCTTGCCTCCCTTGGCGATGGCGTCGGCGATATGGTCTTCGACCTTGCCTACTGCATTGCCGTCGATCAGCGGCCCTTGGGTGATGCCGTCTTCCAGTCCGTTACCGACGGTGAGCTTGGCGACCGCCGCGGCGAATTTTTCCACGAAGGCATCATGTACACCGTCCTGGACGTAGATGCGGTTGGCGCAGACGCAGGTTTGCCCGGCGTTGCGGTACTTGGAGATCATCGCACCTTCGACCGCGGCGTCGAGGTCGGCGTCGTCAAAGACGATGAACGGCGCATTGCCGCCAAGCTCCATCGACACTTTCTTCACCGTATCGGCACATTGGGCGATCAGTTTGCGGCCGACTTCGGTCGAGCCGGTGAAGCTGAACTTGCGTACCGCATCGGTACCGGTCAGGACTGCACCGATATCGCTCGATCCGCCGGTAATGACCGAGAACACTCCGCCCGGGATGCCTGCCCGCTCGGCGAGGACGGCGATGGCCAGTGCGGACAGCGGCGTTTGGCTGGCCGGACGCACCACCATCGGGCAGCCGGCGGCGAGCGCAGGCGCAGCTTTTCGGGTGATCATGGCGTTGGGGAAATTCCACGGCGTGATGGCGGCAGTGACCCCGATCGGTTCCTTGATCACCAGGATGCGCTTGTCGCCCTGGCTTGATGGAATGGTGTCGCCGTAGACACGCTTGCCCTCTTCGGCATACCACTCGATATAGGAGGCGCCGTAGGCGATTTCGCCGCGGGCTTCTGCCAGCGGCTTGCCCTGTTCGGCAGTCAGAATGACGGCGAGGTCTTCCTGGCTTGCCATCATCAGATCAAACCAGCGGCGCAGAATCACGGCGCGTTCCCGTGCGGTCTTTTTCTTCCACAACGGAAATGCCTTGGCTGCAGCAGCGACTGTCCGTTCGGCTTCAGCGCGGCCCATTTTCGGTACCGTGGCGATCTGTTCCCCTGTGGCAGGATTGGTGACCGGGATGGTCTCGCCGTTGTCTGCATCTTGCCATTCGCCGTCGATATAGCATTGTTGTCGGAGTAGCGAAGGGTCTTTGAGATTCAGCATGGGACTTTCTCCTTGGGCCGGCTTTGCCGGCCCTATTGCTTTGATCAGGCTTTAAGCGCTTGCTGCAGAATGCCGAGCGCTTCCTCGAAGACCGCGTCTTCGATTGTCAGCGGGAACAGGAAACGGAGCACATTGCCATATGTACCGCAGGTCAGCAGGATCAGCCCGTGCGCGAGCGCATGAGCCTGTACCTTCTTGGTGAATTCCGCGTCCGGCTCATGCGTGCCCGGCTTGGTGAACTCGACCGCGACCATGGCACCCAGGCCACGCACTTCGGCAATCTGCGGTACCGCAGAGCGCAAGCCGCGCAGTTTTTCCTGCAATTGGTCGCCGAGGTGTTGCGCGCGTTCGACGAGCTTTTCTTCTTCTATGACTTCCAGCACGGCTTCCGCCGCAGCAAGCGCCAGCGGGTTGCCGGCGTAGGTGCCGCCCAGACCGCCTGCAGTCGGCGCATCCATCAGCTCGGCGCGGCCGACGACGGCGGACAGCGGGAAGCCACCGGCCAGGCTCTTGGCCAGCGTGGTCAGGTCTGGCGTCACATTGTAGTTTTCCATCGCAAACAGCTTGCCGGTGCGGGCAAAGCCTGCCTGTACCTCATCGGCGACGAGGAGAATGCCATGCCGGTCACAGACGGTGCGCAGCTGGCGGACGAATTCGGCCGGGGCCGGGATGAAACCGCCTTCGCCCTGTACCGGTTCGAAGATGATGGCAGCGACACGTGCCGGCTCGACATCGTATTTGAACAGCTTTTCCAGCCCGGCCAGCGCATCGTCGACGCTCACGCCATGCAAGGCGTTCGGGAATGGTGCGTGGTAGATGTCACCGGGGAACGGGCCGAAGCCGACCTTGTAGGGGACGACCTTGCCGGTCAGCGCCATGCCGAGCATGGTGCGGCCGTGGAAGGCGCCGCCAAAGGCGATGACGGCGGGGCGGCCGGTTGCGGCGCGGGCGATCTTGACCGCGTTCTCGACCGCTTCGGCACCGGTGGTAAAGAAGGCGGTTTTCTTGGCGAAGGCACCCGGAGCGCGCTGGTTGATCTTTTCCGCCAGCGAGATGTACGACTCGTAGGGCACGACCTGATAGCAGGTATGACTGAACTTTTGCAGTTGCGCGGCGACGGCGGCCTGAACCTTGGGATGCAGGTGGCCGGTGTTGAGAACCCCGATGCCGCCGGCAAAGTCGATATAGCGCTTACCGTCGGTGGTCCACAGTTCGGCGTTTTTGGCTCGATCGACGAAAAAATCGCACATTACCCCTACGCCACGCGGGGTGGCTTGGGCTTTGCGCTGCAACAAATCCGACATGTGCTTCTCCTCTTGTCATGGTTTTCTGATTCTAATAATCCGTTTAGGAAAAAGCTACAAGGAGATGAATAAATTAAACACCTGTTGTGCCTGATGCACATGACATCATGGCAGCCAGTCATTTCGCCATGGTCAAACGGACAGGTCGAGTGCCGTGCGAGACTCGACGGATGCAGGCGGGGCAGCCTGCATGCAATGCGAATTTTATCCCATGCAAATGTCTCGACTGGCTACAATGCCCCTTTAGAAGAGAAATAAGGAGAACATCGTGACTGTTTCCGCTGCGGAGAAGGCTCAACTCTTGGCCGAGGCGCTGCCATATATCCGCCGCTTCAGCGGCAGGACCATCGTGGTCAAATATGGCGGCAATGCCATGACCGACGGGCAGCTGAAGGAAGATTTCGCCAAGGATGTGGTGTTGCTCAAGTTGGTTGGCATGAACCCGGTGGTTGTGCATGGCGGCGGCCCGCAGATCAACGAGCTGCTCGCCAGGGTCGGCAAGGAGGGCGAGTTCATTCAGGGAATGCGCGTGACCGATGCCGAGACCATGTCGGTCGTGGAAATGGTGCTGGGCGGCCAGGTGAACAAGGAAATCGTTTCACTGATCAATCAGCATGGCGGCAAGGCGGTTGGCCTGACCGGCAAGGACGGACATTTCATCCGCGCACGCAAGTTGCTGATCCGCAGCGAGGACGGTGAAGAAATCGATATCGGCCAGGTCGGCGAGGTCGCTTCCATCGATGCAACGCTGGTCAACCTGCTCGACAGCCAGGATTTCATCCCGGTCATCGCGCCGATCGGCGTCGGTGAGGACGGCGAGGCCTACAACATCAATGCCGATCTGGTTGCAGCAAGCCTCGCGCGGACTTTGCAGGCGGAAAAGCTGGTGCTGCTGACCAATACGCCCGGAGTGCTCGACCGCGATGGCCGGCTGTTGACCGGCCTGACCTCGCGCGATATCGAAGCACTGTTTGCCGACGGGACCATCCACGGCGGCATGTTGCCCAAGATCAGCTCCGCGCTCGATGCAGCGAAGAACGGTGTCAATTCGGTGCATATCATCGATGGCCGGATCGCCCATGCGCTGTTGCTGGAAGTGCTCACCGACACCGTACTCGGCACCATGATCCACGCCGGGTGAATTTCTTCCGCCTTGTTCTATATTGATGAGACTGGGGCCTGCGTTCGATCCGAGCGATCGTCGCAGGCTCTTGTGCCTCGCAACATTAGAAGAGGGGGAGAGATGCCTACAGTACGACAGCTGTTGAACGAAAAGTCCCAGCGCGCCGTGATTTCGGTCAGTCCAGAGTCCACGGTCTATCAGGCCCTGCAGGTGATGGCGGAAATGGATGTCGGCGCAGTGCTCGTCATGGCGCAAGGCGAAGTGCAGGGGATTTTTTCCGAACGCGATTACGCCCGCCGCATCGTGCTGCAGGGACGTACATCGGTGACGACGCCAGTGCGCGACATCATGACCAGCAAGGTGGTCTATGTGTTACCCGACAATACCCTGCAAGAATGCATGGCACTGATGACCGAGCGACGAATTCGCCACTTGCCTGTGCTCGAAGACGGATTGGTGATCGGCATGCTATCCATTGGCGACCTCGTGCGCGCCACCATTGCCGAACAGCAGTTTTTCATCGATCAACTCGTCCACTATATCCAGTCTGCCTGACAGGGGTCAGGTTTCGGGCACGATGCGCCGGCGTAGCGACAGCAGCGCCGGCGCAATCCGTCCGGTCATGTCCTCCCTGCCGAAGGCAAACGCAGGACCGCTTGCGTTCAGGCAGAGTGCAGCCTGTCCTGGTCCCGGCGCCGGCAGGGCCACCCCGACCGCCATGACATCCGCCTCATAGTCCCCGAACGAAGAGCAGTAGCCGCAGCGGCGGTATTCGTCGCACGCAGCGTCGAGCCTGGACTCGACAGCCGGCCATTCTTCCTGATAGCGCGCGGCAAGCGCGCCGCGCAGCCGTGTCCGTTCCGTGTCGGGCAGACCGGCGAAATAGGCCCGGCCGATAGCGGTCGTGGCGAGCGGTACTCGCGAGCCGACGGTCAGCTGGACCGACACGCGAGCCTGACTGCGGCAAGTTTCCAGATAGACAATGTCGGTGCCGTCGAGCATGCCGAGGCTGGCCGAGATGGTGTGCTCGAGCGCAAAGGCCCGCAACAGCGGCGCCGCCACCCGGCGCATGTCGAAACTGCCGAGCATGACGCTGGCTAGCGCCAGGGCAGCGAGCCCGGGCCGGTAGGCGCCGCCTTCGCTGTCCTGGCTCAGATAGCCGAGCTTGGTCAGTGTGTAGCTCAGGCGCGACACTGTCGATTTCGGCAGTCCGGTGCGTTGTGCGAGCTGCTGATTGCTCAGCGTTTCCTCTCCGGGACGAAAGGCTGTGAGTACGGCCAGGCCGCGCGCGAGCGCGGTGACGAAATGGCGATCTTCAGTGTCTTGCGGCGACACGGTGGACGGGGAATTTGTCATGAGCGTCTTTACAAGATGACATGGGGGTTGCTAGGCTTATTTTGCACAGTAAAACACAATTCTGCAATGCAGAACACCGGAGAAACCAAGATGGCACATTCCAACCAACGTCCGGCCTTTGCCTGGGACGACGCTTTGCTGTTGAACGAGCAGTTGGGCGAAGAAGAGCGCATGGTGGTCGACACTGCGCGGGCCTACTGTCAGGAACGGCTGATGCCTCGGGTGCTGATTGCCAATCGCGAAGAGCGTTTCGACCGCGAGATCATGTCGGAAATGGGCGAGCTCGGACTGCTCGGCTGCACAATCGATGGTTATGGATGCGCCGGGCTGACGCATGTCGCCTATGGCCTGATCGCGCGCGAGGTCGAACGGGTCGATTCCGGTTACCGCTCGGCGATGAGTGTGCAATCTTCGCTGGTCATGCACCCGATCTGGGCCTATGGCAGCGAAGCGCAGAAAGATAAATACCTGCCCCGTCTCGCCAGCGGCGAAATCGTCGGCTGCTTCGGTCTGACCGAACCGGACGCCGGTTCCGATCCCGGCAGCATGAAGACCCGTGCCCGTAAGGTTGATGGCGGTTATGTGCTCAAGGGCAGCAAAATGTGGATCACCAACAGCCCGATCGCCGACATCTGCGTGGTCTGGGCCAAGGACGACGAGGGGGAGATCCGTGGTTTCCTGCTCGAGCGCGGTTTGTCCGGACTGTCGATGCCGAAGATTCACGGCAAGTTCAGTCTGCGCGCGTCGGTGACCGGCGAGATCGTCATGGACGATGTGTTTGTACCGGATGATGCGCTGCTGCCTGGCGTGAAAGGGCTGAAAGGACCGTTCGGCTGCTTGAACAAGGCGCGCTTCGGCATTGCCTGGGGCTGTCTCGGTGCGGCCGAATTCTGCTGGCATGCGGCCCGGCAATACACGCTGGATCGCAAACAGTTCGGTCGCCCGTTGGCCGCGACCCAGCTGGTGCAACTCAAGCTCGCCAACATGCAGACGGAAATCACCCTCGGCTTGCAGGCCGCGCTGCGGGTCGGGCGCTTGCTGGACGAGGGGCTGGCCGCCCCGGAAATGATCTCGCTGATCAAGCGCAATAACTGCGGCAAGGCGCTCGAGATCGCGCGCGTGGCGCGCGACATGCACGGCGGCAACGGCATTGCCGACGAATTTCATATCATCCGCCATGTGATGAACCTCGAAGCAGTCAACACGTACGAGGGCACTCACGATGTGCACGCGCTGATTCTCGGCCGTGCGCAAACCGGTATCCAGGCCTTTGGCTGAGCGGAGGACTGACCATGGCGGGAGCATTGGAGGGTATCAAGGTGCTCGATTTGTCGCGCGTGCTGGCCGGGCCGTGGGCCGGGCAACTGCTCGCCGATATGGGCGCGGATGTCATCAAGATCGAACGGCCGCAGAGCGGTGACGATACCCGGCAGTGGGCGCCACCGGCACTGGCCGACGGAACGGCGGCCTACTTCGTCTGTGCCAACCGCGGCAAACGGTCGCTGACGGTGGATATTTCCCGTCCGGAAGGCCAGGACATCGTGCGCCGGCTTGCCGGCGAAGCCGATGTGCTGCTGGAAAACTACAAGGTCGGCGGCTTGGCCAAATACGGGCTCGACTACGCGTCGCTGGCGGCGCTCAATCCACGGCTGGTGTACTGCTCGATCACCGGTTTCGGTCAGGATGGGCCGTATAGTGAATTACCGGGCTACGACTTTATCCTGCAGGGCATGTCCGGACTGATGAGCATCACCGGTCCGGCCGACGGAGAGCCGCACAAGGTCGGCGTGGCAGTCACCGATGTCTTTACCGGTCTGTACGCCTCCAATGCGATCATGGCGGCGCTGGTGGCGCGCGAGCGCAGCGGACGTGGCCAGTATATCGACTGCGCGCTGTTCGATTGTGCGGTGGCGATGCTCGCCAATGTCAATTCAAACTGGCTGGTCGGCGGCAAGGTGCCGCCAAGGCTCGGCAACGCACACGCCAATATCGTGCCCTATCAGGTCTTCGCCTGTGCCGACGGCCATTTCATTCTCGCCTGCGGGAATGACCGGCAGTTTGCCGCGCTTGCCGGCCTGCTCGACCATCCGCAGTGGGCCGAGGACGAACGTTTCGCCACCAACCCGCAGCGCGTGCGTTATCGGGATGTGCTGATTCCCCTGCTGGCCGAGGCGTTTCGCTCGCGCAGCCGCGCCGAGTGGCTCGCCGCGTTGGAGCGCATCGGTGTGCCTGGCGGGCCGATCAATACGATCGACGAGGCCTTCGCCGATCCACAATTGCGCCACCGCGGGCTGGAGGTCCACCTGCGTGACGGCAAGGGGCTGGAGGTGCCGATGGTCGGTTGCCCGGTCAAACTCTCCGCGACACCGGTCGAATACTGTCTCGCACCGCCGGCGCTGGGCGAGCACACCGATGCGATTTTGACCGATATGGGTTATGACGCTGTTTCCATCGGACAACTGCGGATGCAGGAAATCATTTAAACGTTTGTTTGATTTTTGACGGGGGCGGCAAATTCATTGCATCATAGGGCCCACAAGCGCCCGCCCGGCGCCCGTTTGTGCGGACGCCGGGCCGGTCCCAGAAGCAAAAAGGGCAAAGGAGAGAGGGTGGAACGCGAATCGATGCAATATGACGTGGTAATTGTCGGTGCCGGTCCTTCCGGTCTTGCCGCTGCCATTCGTCTGAAACAACTGGCCGGGCAGGCCGGTCGCGACATCAGTGTCTGCGTGTTGGAAAAGGGCTCCGAAGTCGGTGCCCACATCATGTCCGGCGCCATCATCGAGCCGCGCGCTCTCAACGAACTGATTCCAGACTGGCAGGAGAAAGGCGCGCCGCTCAATACGCCGGCGCGGGAGGACAGTTTCCTGCTGCTGACCGAAACCGAATCGGTCCGGCTGCCTACGCCGCCACAGATGCACAACGAAGGCAATTACATCGTCAGCCTCGGCAATGTTTGCCGCTGGCTGGCCAGCCAGGCCGAAGAGCTCGGGGTGGAAATCTATCCGGGCTTCGCCGCCGCCGAAGTGCTTTATCACCCTGACGGTTCGGTCAAGGGTGTGGCGACCGGAGACATGGGGATCGGCCGCGATGGCGAAAAGACCGATGCCTGGCAGCCCGGCATGGAATTGTGGGCCAGACAGACGCTGTTCGCCGAAGGCTGTCGCGGCTCGTTGACCAAGACGCTGGTGGCGCGTTTCGGCCTGGATGCGGGGCGAGATCCGCAGACCTACGGCATCGGCATCAAGGAATTGTGGGAGGTACGGCCCGAAGCGCATGAAGCGGGCAAAATCGTCCATACCACCGGCTGGCCGCTCAAGAGCGACGTTTACGGCGGCTCCTTCCTGTATCACCTGGAAGATAATCTGGTCGCGGTCGGATTCGTTGTCGGCCTCGACTACAAAAACCCCTATCTGTCGCCGTATGAAGAGTTCCAGCGTTTCAAGACCCACCCTGCCATCCGCAAAGTGTTCGAAGGCGGGCGGCGCATCGCCTACGGCGCGCGTGCGTTGTACGAGGGAGGCATTCAGTCGCAATACCAGCTGACCTTCCCCGGCGGTGCCTTGCTCGGCGATGCGGCCGGTTGTCTCAATGTGGCCAAGATCAAGGGATCACATACGGCGATGAAGTCGGGCATGCTCGCTGCCGAGGCGGTGTTTGCGCTCTTGGGCGATGAGTCCGCTGCCGACGGCGCGCGTGCCGATGCCTATCCGCAAAGTTACCGACGCAGCTGGGCTTATGACGAATTGTGGCGCGTGCGCAATATCCGTCCGTCGTTCCGCTTCGGCCTGTGGGGTGGCATGGCTTATTCGGCCATCGATACTTTCCTGTTCCGCGGCCGGGCGCCGTGGACGCTGCACAACCGCCATCGCGACAACGAAAGCCTGCTGCCGGCCGATGAGTTCGAGCCGATCGCCTATCCCAAGCCGGATGGCGTATTGACCTTCGACCGCCTCTCGTCGGTGTTCCTGTCGAGCACCAACCATAGCGAGGACCAGCCGATTCACCTGCGGCTGAAGGATGCCGGGGTGCCCATCGCGGTCAATCTGGCGCGCTATGCGGCGCCGGAAACGCGCTACTGTCCGGCCGGCGTGTACGAGATCGTGGGCGAAGGCGAAGGCGTGCGACTGCAGATCAATGCGCAGAACTGCGTGCACTGCAAGACCTGTGATATCAAGGACCCACTGCAGAACATCAACTGGAGCGTGCCGGAAGGCGGTGGCGGGCCAAATTATCCGAATATGTAACGGCCGGATTCAGAGCGGGCGCCATGGCGGCGCCCGTTTTTCATCTTGGGCTTGACAGCCTCAGGGCAAGAGATCAGGATGTTTCTCATGAATCAGACGACTTTTTCCTATTTCTTTAGCTTTTATTGGTACCGCAGCTCTGGGCGGCGCCAAGGGGACAGTCTGTTCTGACGCAATACAGAACACCAAACTTGCAAATGCCGCCGCAAACCGGGCGGCATTTGTTTTTCGCACAGCAAACAGATGATCTCCCGGCAGCAAGGCCGAAAAGGAGATCTAGATCATGGAAGAAATGACGGGTGACCGGCTGGTCGCAACAGCGCAGACAGATTCAGTTCGCCAGGCGGCGTACTGGAACCTGGCCATCGTGACCGATGTGCAGGCGCTATCGGCGAACTATCGTCCGTTGACCCGGTTTTTGCCGATGATCGACCGTCTGCGCCAGAACGAGGCCGGACATCTGGTGCTCGAGTCCTCCCTGCCGGAAATCCGCTGTCTGGCTATGGTGCTGGCCGGTTTGCGTGCCGAGTGGGATGGCGTATCGCCCGACCACTTTGCCGATGAGGCCGACTGGCTGGCGGCGAGGATTCATCTGCTGGCGCTATCGCATGTGGAAGTCACGCTGGACCGGCTGGGGGTGCTCGATCTTGCCAATCGGCGACTGGCGCGTCTGGCCTCTATGCTGGGAGCTACGCGCAATACTGTGCTACCGGTTTTGCGAGTTGGTTTGCCGCCGCTCGATCCGCCGCTGATCGTACGGGCGCTCAGCGCACAGGCGCCGCTGGGCGAGGGGGGCTTGCAGGCGCTACGCCAGCGCAGCAGGGAGAGGCTGGCCACGGTGCTGACGATGCTGGCAACGAGGCACCGCTGAGCGCAGAAAAAACGGGCACCCGCAAACGGATGCCCTGAACGGCTCTGCGCGAACCGGTAATCGTGCCTCGGATAAATATCATTAAATCCTGATTGATTGTCGTATCGTACGCAGGCGGCCGTTTCCTGTCCTGATCGACGGTTGTTTGCTTGAGCCATGTCAAAGGCATCGGATGTGCGGCGTGCGGCGAGCCAACACTTTATAATCTTCGCTACGCTTTCCTTGGCGTCCGCAGCCAGTCTTTGGCACAATGCGCATCCCTGCCGGAGTTCTTCTCATGCAAGCCGACGACCTGATGCTGCTGCTCACGCGCCAGATGCCCTATGGCAAATACAAGGGCCGCGCGATTGCCGATCTGCCTCTCAACTATCTCGCCTGGTTTGCCCGTAAAGGATTTCCGGGGGGAGAAATCGGCCGTTTGCTTGCGCTCGCCTTCGAGTTGCAGCATAACGGTCTCATGTCCCTGCTGGACCCATTACGGAAGCAATAAGCATGGCAATTCAATGGTTTCCCGGTCATATGAACAAAGCGCGCAAGGCGATAGCCGAGCGCGTGCCGGATATCGACGTGGTCATCGAGATGCTTGATGCGCGCTTGCCTGCGTCCAGTGCCAATCCGATGCTGGCGCAGCTCACGCGCAGCAAGCGGGCGTTGAAGATCCTCAACAAGCAGGATCTGGCCGATCCGGCCGCGACCAGTCAGTGGCTAGACGAATACAACCGGCGACCGGGAACCCGGGCGTTGGCGCTCGACGCCGGCGATCGCGCGCCGACGCAGAAACTCGTCAGCGCCTGCCGCGAGCTGGTGCCCAACCGCGGCGGGCTCGACAAGCCACTGCGCGTGCTGATCTGCGGCATCCCCAACGTCGGCAAGTCGACCCTGATCAATACCATGACGGGGCGTCGCGTCGCCAAAACCGGCAACGAGCCTGGCATTACCAAGGGGCAGCAACGCATCTTGCTGGCCGACGATTTCGAATTGTTCGATACACCCGGCATGCTCTGGCCGAAAATCCTCGTCGAGCAGGGTGGCTACAATCTGGCCGCGAGCGGCGCCGTCGGCCGCAATGCGATGGATGAGGAAGAGGTGAGTCTGGAGCTGCTTGGCTATCTGCTGCAGCATTATCCGGATTTGCTGCGCGTACGCTATAAGCTCGATGAGCTCGAAGGCCTGCAAGACAGCGATGTGCTCGAGGCGATCGGCCGGCGGCGTGGCGCAATGCTTGGCGGGGGCAGGGTCAATATCCAGAAGGCGGCAGAAATCGTGTTGACCGATTTCCGCGGGGGGCATATCGGGCGCATCACGCTCGAAACGCCGGAAGAGTGGAACGCCTGGCTGGCCCATGCACGTGAGGTCGACGCACAGCGCCAGGCCGAGCGGGCGGCAAGACAGCAGGAAAGGGATGCGCGCGAAGCGCGAACGAAGAAGGGCTAGTCCGGCAAGCTCAGACCGCTTCGCCGGGCATGTCGAACCATGTTTGCAGGATGGCCTGGGCGGCGACCTGATCGAGTACCGGTTTTTGCCGCCGGCCGTGGATGCCGGCCTCGTGCAGCAGCGACTCGGCCAGTAGCGAGGTGTGACGCTCGTCGACCAGCCAGACCGGTAGGGCGAAGCGCCCCTTGAGACGGTTGGCGAAACGGCGCGCAAGGCGGGTCATGTCGTGCTCGGTGCCATCGGCGTGCGTCGGCAGCCCCACCACCAGCGCCTGCGGCCGCCATTCGTCGATCAGGGCGGCGATACGGCTGAAGCGTTCGTCGTTGACTTCAGTGTCGATGGTGCAGAGCGGATGGGCAATGCCCACCAGTCGTTCGCCGACAGCGACACCGATGCGCCGTTCGCCGAAATCGAAAGCCAGTGCGCTACCTTCAGGCATGGCCGACATCGCCAGACAGCAGGGACGGATCAAAGCCGAGCAATGCTATCGCCGCATCGAAGCGTTCTTCCGGTGGCACGTCAAACAGGATGTGCTGATCGCAGGGCGCGGTCAGCCATGCATTGCTGGTGATTTCAGCCTCAAGCTGTCCAGCCGACCAGCCGGCGTAGCCGAGGGTCACCAGTACCCGTTCCGGTCCGGTGCCTTCGGAAACTGCCGCCAACACATCTTTGGAGGTGGTCAGCATCAGTTCGTCGGTGATGGTCAGGCTCGATTGCCAGTCGTTGACCGGGCTATGCAGCACAAAGCCGCGGTCGGGCTGTACCGGCCCGCCGAACAGTACGGGTGCAGCGGCCATGGCGGAGTTTTGCAGGGGCAGATCGATCTGGTCGAACAGTTGCGCCAGCGCGATGCCGGACGGTTTGTTGATGATGAGGCCCATCGCGCCGTGTTCGCCGTGTTCGCACAGGTAGACCAGCGCACGGGCAAAAATCGGGTCGGCCATGTTGGGCATGGCGATCAGGAATTGATTGGCGAGCGATAGCGGTTTCATCATTTCATTATGGCACAGTTGGTGGACGTCGCTGTCCGCACGGTCTTGCACGGCTGCACAGACGCCGGCAAGGCTTGATAAACTGTCGGTTTTCGGACGTCTCGCGAGCGAGGAATTTGTGCGGTTAACGCATATTAAGCTATCCGGATTCAAATCATTTGTCGATCCTACCGCCATTCCGGTGCCAGGTCAGCTGGTGGCGGTCATCGGTCCGAACGGTTGCGGCAAATCGAACGTGATCGATGCCGTGCGCTGGGTGTTGGGTGAATCCTCGGCCAAGCAGCTGCGCGGCGAATCCATGCAGGACGTCATCTTCAATGGTTCCACGACCCGCAAGCCGGTGTCGCGTGCGGCGGTCGAACTGGTTTTCGACAATGGCGACGGGCAACTCGTCGGCCCCTGGGGGCAATATGCCGAAGTGGCCATCAAGCGCGTGCTCACGCGGCAGGGCGAGTCCAGTTATCTGATCAATAACCAGCCGGTCCGCCGGCGGGACATCACCGATTTGTTTCTCGGCACCGGCGTGGGCGCCCGCGGTTACGCGGTGATCGAGCAGGGCATGATTTCGCGCATCATCGAAGCGCGGCCGGAAGAGCTGCGCGTCTACCTCGAAGAGGCCGCCGGCGTGTCGCGCTACAAGGATCGCCGTCGCGAGACCGAGCACCGGCTCGCCGATACGCGCGACAACCTGGAGCGTATCGATGACCTGCGCCAGGAGCTGGAACGGCAGATCGAGCGGCTGACCGAGCAGGCCGAAGTCGCTGCGCAATACCACGATTTGCGCGCAACGCTGACCCACAAGCAGAACCTGCTCGCCTTTGCCCGGCGCGAAGAGGCGGCGCACGAGGAAGCGGCCGCCCGCGTTGAACTGGCCCGGCTGGAGAGCGAAGAAGCCCGCCTGTCGCAAACCCTTTCCGCACTGGAGACCGAACTCGAGACGGTGCGCGATGGCCACTTCGATGCCGGCGACGCCGTGCAGGGCGCGCAACAGCGCCTGTTCGAGATCAATGCGCAGATCGCGCGGCTCGAAGAGCAGCTGCGCCACCGTCAGGAATCGCGCGCGCGGCTCGAACGCGACATGGCGCAGGCCCGCAATGAGCGCGCGATCTTGCGTGAAGAGCAGGCGGGTATCGTCGACGAACGCGCCGATTGGCTCGAACAGCGCGAAGCGCTGCAGATGGAGCTGGAAGAAGCGCTGCTGCGGCTGGAGACCGATGCGGATGCGCTGCCCGAGGCCGAGAATGCCGATGCCGCGGCCGAGCAGGCGCAAACGGCGCTCGTTGCACAACAGGCGCAATGCCTGCGTGAGCGTGATCTGGCCCGTCAGCGCATCGAACACCTGCAGCAGGGGCGGCAGCAAGCATCCGGGCGCCTCGACGCGCTCAAGCGCGAGCTGACCGCGCTCAATCTGCCGACGCCCGAGGCGCTCGATGCGGCCAATGCCGATGTCGAACGCGCCCGCGGCGCGCTCGAATCGGTGCGGGCGCGGCTCGTGGCCGATGAGGCCAAGCAGGCCGATCTCGGCCGCGAACGCGAGAAGCTCGACGAAATCATCAACCGCCTGCGCGGCGAGCTCGCGCAGGCGAATGCGGAAGCTGCCGCGCTGTCGGCGCTGCTTGCGCGCGCGCGCGGCGGCGACGCGCTCGAGGACTGGCTCTCGGACCAGGGGATCGGCGAAGCCCCTGCACTGTGGCAGGGGTTGACGGTCAGCCCGGCATGGCGTCCGGCGCTCGAAGCCGTTCTTGCCGACCGCTTGTTTGCCCGTGCCGCTGCGCCGAGCGCCGAGATGCCGCCGGCATCACTGGTGCTGGTGCAGGCGGCACGGGTCGAGCCACGCTCGCGCGCCGGCTGGCGACCGCTGCTGGCCGAGGTCGCCGCCGCGCCGCCGTTCGATCTCGCGCTTGGCGACTGGCTTGGGCAGGTCTATCTGGCCGACTCGCTCGACGACGCGCTGGCGCGTCGCAGCGCGCTGCTTGGCGGTGAAATGCTGGTGACGCCTGCCGGTCATTGCGTCAGCGCGAGTGCGGTGCGCTACGCTGCCGGCAGCGGCGACGATGGCGTGATGGCGCAAAAAGCGGCATTGGATGCCGCGCGCGCCCGTTCGGCAACGCTGGCGCCCGAGCTCGATGGCGCGGTGCGGAAACGCGAGTCGCTCAGCGGTCAGCTCGCGCTGCTGGCCGAGGCGGTACGCGCCGAGCGGGGCGCTGTGACGCGACTCGATGGCGAGCTCAACGCCGTCACGGTCTCGCAAGTGCGTCTCGATCAGGCCGCGCGGCAAGGCGGCGCCCGTCGGCAGGCGATTCTCGCCGAAGAACAGGCGCTGGCCGAAATGCTGGAGCAAGCGCAGGAGCAAATCGAAGCCGCCGTACTGGAAGTCGACGCACGGACGATGGCGGCCGAGACCTTGGAGGACGACATCGCAGCGGCGCGAGAAGCGCGCGCCGAAGTGCAGGACAGGCTCTCGGCCGTTCGCGAGCGATCGCAGCAGGCCGAGCGGCAGACGCACGACATCCGGCTGCGCCTGCAGGCGGCATCGCAGAAAATCGATGCGCTGACGCATCGGGAAGAAGAGCGCAACGAACGTGATGCGCAATTGGCCGAACGGCTGGAGTTGCTGGCGGAAGAAGAGACGTCGATCGAAGAGGAAGATGGCCGCGATGCGCTGCAGACGCTGCTGGCCGAACGCGAAAGCGCCGATGGCGCGCTTGCCGCGGAACGCGACCGGCTCAATGCGCTCGCCGAACGGATGCGTGCGCTCACCGCGCAGCAGCATGACGTCAACGGCGCCTTGCCCGGCTTGCGTGAAGCGCGCCAGACCAGCCTCTTGCGTCATCAGGAAGCACGCATCGCCATGGAGCGTTATGCGGAGGAACTGAATCAGGCCGGCGCCGACGAGGCCGTGCTGCTGGCCGATCTCGGCGCCGGGGTCAAGCCCAATACGCTGGCGGCAGAAATCGCCCGGCTCGCCCGTGCGGTCGATGGCCTGGGCGCGGTCAATCTTGCCGCGCTCGACGAACTCGAGGCGGCGCGCACGCGCGGCGAATACCTGACCGCCCAGGCCGACGACCTGCTCGAAGCCATCGCCACGCTGGAAAGTGCGATCCAGAAGATCGACGGCGAGTCGCGTGCCATCCTGCAGTCGACCTTCGACGCAGTCAACGCCAAGATGAGCGAGTTTTTTCCGACACTGTTTGGTGGTGGGCGGGCCGAGTTGATGCTGACCGGCGAAGACCTGCTCGACGCCGGCGTGCAGATCATCGCCCAGCCGCCGGGCAAGAAGAACAGCACCATCCATCTGCTCTCCGGCGGCGAGAAGGCATTGACGGCCATGAGCCTGGTCTTTTCCCTGTTCAGTCTCAACCCGGCGCCGTTCTGCCTGCTCGACGAAGTCGATGCGCCGCTCGATGACGCCAATACCAGCCGTTTCTGCGATCTGGTCAAGCAGATGTCGGCACGTACCCAGTTTCTCTATATTTCCCATAACCGCCTGACCATGGAGATGGCCGAGCAACTGGTCGGCGTAACCATGCAGGAGCAGGGCGTGAGTCGCGTGGTGGCGGTCGATATCGTTGAAGCGTTGAAGTTGCGCGAAACGGCCTGAGCGCGGGCGGGGAACAGTAAATGGCACGAGGTATAATATGCCCTTCTTGACATCGGATGATCTTGCATGACCATTCCCATCAAGCGCTGGGAACCGGAAAACATGGTTTTCTGGCTGACGCGCGGGCGTTCGGTGGCATACCGGAATCTGACGCTCTCCACCTGCTCGCTGCACCTGAGCTTCAACATCTGGATGATGTGGAGCATGGTGGTGGTCAATCTCCCTGCGGTCGGATTCCTGCTTACCAGCCAGCAACAATTTCTGCTGGTGTCGATCCCCGGTCTGGTCGGCGCGCTGATGCGCATTGTCTACTCATGGGCGTGGAGCTGGGTGGGCGGCGGCCGCTGGATGGCGCTGTCTACGCTGTTCCTGCTCATCCCCGCGCTCGGCGTCGCCCATGTGGTGCAAGACATCGCCACGCCGTTCCCCATGTTGCTGTTCGTCGCCGCCTGTTGCGGCATCGGCGGTGGTGCATCGGCTTCCCACCTGCCGAATATCAGCTTTTTCTTTCCCAAGCAGAGCAAGGGCTTTGCCATGGGGATCAATGCCGGTTTCGGCAATCTCGGTGTTTCGGTCTCGCAACTGGTGGTTGCCTTGCTGGTGTCGATGAATCTGTTCGGCTGGAAAGGCGGCGAACCGCAAATCTGGGGGCAGGGCAGCGACGTGCATGCGGTCTGGCTGCAAAACGCCGGTTACTGCTGGACACCGTTTATCGCCATCATGGCCTTGCTCTGCCTGATCTACGCGCACGACATGCCAAGGCTGAAGATTACGCCACGCGATCAGTTCGGTGCGATGCGCCATGCGCACACCTGGTATATCTGTCTGCTCTACCTGAGCAGTTACGGCACGTTTCTCGGTTTTTCCGCCGCGTTTCCGCTGCTGGCCCGCGCGATGTTCCCGCTCGACAACGCCATGGTGTATGCCTTCATCGGTCCGATGCTCTGCGCGCTGATCCGGCCGCTCGGCGGCTGGCTGGGCGATCGCATCGGCGGTGGCATTACCACGGTCATCAGCAATGTGCTGATGGCGCTCGGCACGCTCGGCGTGCTGCTCAGCCTGCCGAGCGACAATGGCGGTGGTTCGTTCTGCTTGTTCCTGACCATGTTCCAGCTGATTTTCCTCGCGGCCGGGCTTGGTAACGGTTCGTCCTACCAGCTGGCTCCAAAGGTGTTTCTGCATGCCGCCATGCGCGATGCGGCGCGTCGCGGCGAATCAGCGGCCGACGCCTATGCGCGCGGCGGCCGCGACGGTGCGCTGGCGATGAACGTCAGCTCGGTCGGTGCGGCCTTCGGCGGTTTTTTCATTCCCAAGTCATTCGGTTCGTCGCTCAGCCTGTTTAACAGTTTCGTGCCGGCCTTCGTGCTGTTTTTGCTGTTTTACGTGCTTTCCACGTTGCTGGCCTGGGGGATCTATACCCGCCGCAGCGCCGAAATGCGCTGCTGAGGCTTCCATGCGGCGATTGCGTCATCCGTTCGTGGCGGCGTTGCTGCTTTCTCTGTGTCTGCATGCGCTGCTGCTTTTCGCCGGGCTTCTTTCCCGCCGACCGCAGGTCGTCGTTCCGCCACTGCAAGTCGAATTAGTCGCCGGCCGGGCCGCAGGGCGTGCGCCCGCGCTGTCCGGCAAGCATGCGGTGCCGCGCGTGCATCCCGTGGCCGTGGCGACAAACGGGGCGCCGGTCAGGGCTGCGCCGCCGCTCGCCGCGCCATCCGCAACCGTCGGTCAAGCCGTGCCCCTCGCCACTACCGCGCCCGCCATGCCGGCCACTGCGGCCGTGGCGCCGCCAGCCGGCGGCACGCCATCTACCGGGCCCGGCTCGCCGGGCCATGGCCAGTCTCCCGTCGAGTCGGCGCGTTTCCTCGGCCTTGCGCAGCATCCGCCTTATCCGGAGCATGCGCGCGCCCTTGGCCTGGAGGGCCGGGTGGATTTGCGGGTGACGGTAGGGGCGGGCGGAGAGGTACTGCAGGTGGAGGTGCTGCATTCCAGCGGCGTGGACGAACTGGATCGCGCGGCCGTGGCGCTGTTGTCGGCGGGACCTTATGCCCCGGCGCGCCGCGCCGGGGTGGCCATTGCCTCAAGGTTACGCATCAGCGTGCCGTATACCTTGAGCAAATAGCGGCATCATTCGGCGCGATCGGCCTCGATGACCATATTCAATTCCACATCGTCGGAAATGGCCGGCAGGTAGGCGGTCATGCCGAAGTCACTGCGCTTGATGTGCGCCACGGCGTTGGCGCCGTACTCTTCCTTGCCCGTCATCGGATTCTTGCCACCGTTGAAGTTGGTGACCTCCAGCGTGACGGGACGGGTGACGCCGAGCAGGGTCAGGCTGCCATCGACGCTGGTCAGTTTGTCGCCGTCAAAGTGCAGTTTGTCGGCCTTGTAGGTCAGTGTCGGATACTTGGCGACGTTGAAGAAGGCTGCGCTCTTCAGGTGCTTGTCGCGCGCCGGGAAAAAGGTTTGCAGCGAATCGGCCTTGATGGTGACGTCCACCGATCCGGTGTGCGTATCTTTATCGAGCACGATTTTGCCGCTGACGTCGGTAAACGACCCGGATTGGATCGAAAAGCCCATGTGTCCGATGTGATAGCTCGCATAGGTGTGCGACGAATCGATATCGTAGGACACGGGGGCTGCCAGAACCGGCAGGGCGGTGAGGGCCAGCAGGCCCGCGATCAGAGTGCGCTTCATCAGTTGTTTCTCCTTGGATGGAAATGCTTCAGGCATTATTTGTTGCTCGGGAATACGATGTGGAAGGCGATCGCCACCGTATCGGCGACGGTATCGGTATCTGCCCAGTCGCCTTCGCCAACCTTGAAGGCGAGGCGGGAAACCGGCAGGGTGCCGTCGACGCTGCTCCGGGTGCCGTTATGTGCCAGTGTGAACGGTGCCGACACCGCACGGGTGGTCCCCTTGATGGTCAGCTTGCCGTTGAATTGAAAACGGTTGCCGCCCAGCGGCTTGATCGACGTGGTGACAAAGCGCGCGGTCGGATAGTGCGCGGCGTCAAACCAGTCTTGCCCCTGGGTCTGGGCGGTTGCATCCGGGGTCGGCAGCGAGATGCCGGCAATCTGGATGGTCAGATCGGCCTTGCCTTGTTGCGGCGCGGCAGCAGAAAGCGTCACGTCGCCGGAAATGCGCTTGAACTGGCCTTGCATCGGCACATTCATCTGCTTGAGCGTAAAGCCGATGCGGCTTTGTGCGCCGTCGATCGGCGCCGACAACACCGGAATGGATGCCAGCATCAGGCAGGCGGCAAGTTTGAGTCTCATGGTTTGTCCTTTCTGTCATTTTTCCGGCGTTACGACTTCTTTCCGCCTAAACGCATGCGGTCGAGCAGACCATCGCGATCGACGACATGATGTTTGACCGCGACGAGCGCATGGCCGGTTACTGTCAGCGCGAGCAACAGGTTGAGTGACTGATGCAATAGCCTGAGCTTGATCGCGAGCTGCGGATCGGCGCCAAGGAGCTGCGGCAGGGTGATCTTGCCGAAATACACGATGGGAATGCCGTAGGCTGAACTCATCGCCCACCCGGCCAGCGGCACGGCGGCCATCAGCAGATAGAGCGCCAGATGGCCGGCATGGGCGATGCGCTGCTCGCCGGGCGACATATGCGTGGGCAGCGGCGGTACCTTACAGGCAAGCCTGACGACAATGCGCAGGACCAGAAGCCCGAGTACCGTGATGCCGATCCACTTGTGCCAGGCGATCAGCTTGAATTTCAGCGGCGACAATGGCAGTCCCCACAGTTTCAGTCCGACGGCGAAGGCGGTGACGATCAGCAGTGCCATCAGCCAGTGCAGCACAATGGCCGGGGCCGCGTAACGGGTGGAGGTGTTGCTCATGACTGTTGCTCCATGGCGGCAGAGAACGCGTTACGCAAATGGGACAGCTCGGCGATGCAGCTGTCGAGCTCTTCGTGGGAAAACGCGGCAAATGCCTTGCTCATATAGCCGATATGGGCTGGAAACACCCGGGTGAACAGATCCTCGCCTTCCGGGGTCAACATGATGAACACGCTGCGACGGTCATGTTCCATTGGTACCCTGCGCACCAGTCCCTTGTCTGTCAGTCGATCGACGACACCTGTCAGCGTCCCTTTGGTGATCAACGTTTTTTCCGATAACTCCTTGCAGCTCATGCCCGACGTGTTGCCGAGCGTGGCAATGACATCGAACTGCGGCGGCGTCAGGCCAAGCTGGCGGATATGCCCGGCCGAAAATTGCTCGAAAGCCTGATAGGTCTGTGCCAATAAGCGGATGAGCGGCAAAAATGGCTCCCGGGGCGAATGGCTCATGATTTCTCCTGAGATAGTTGCAATGATTTTAGTTCTTGTTAGAACTATTTGCCAAGGGGGGTATGACCGGTTTTTAGCACAAATAGATGAAAAGCGTATCGACGCACGACGGCAGGCGGTGGCATCCTACGGAAAAATCTGAGCCATCCGGCCGCTCTGCTAGCGGTTTTTTCCCGGATGAGACCGGATTTCTCGTTGACACAGGTGTGACGCAGGCCTCGTTTCGTTATACTACCCACGGATTTATTCGCCCTTGCGGACAGGCTGATGAGCGAATTGCAAATAGGTTTGCTGATTTTAGGCGGGTCGATTGTCGGCCTCGTCTATGGTTTCAATGTGGTGCAGGAATGGCGGTTCCGCCGCAAAATGCACCGCTCCTTTGTGCGCCCGCAGGACGACGTCCTGCTCAATGTGCCCAAAAACAACGTGCGCGACGGCGTCAAGGCCGATCGGCTCGAACCGGTGCTGCTCGATGCCGAGCGCGCGGATCTGCCCGAACCCGACCCGTTCGTGGTCGAACTTCCTCCCGAGGCTGCGCCGCTTGCCGAGCCTGCCGTCGTCGATGTCGTTCCGGCACCGATGCCGCGACCGGATCCGGTTCCCCCCGTGGCCGCGCCGCTCGATAGCGCCGACCATCAGGCGCTGGTGGTCGCGATGCTCGATCCGTCGCTCGATTTCATCTGCGAAGTGGTGTTCCACGAGCCGCTCGAGCTGGCGAGCATGCCGCGCTTCAATGTCGCCAAGCGGGTGCAGATCATCGGCCGCACCGAAAAAGGCTTGTGGAAGCCGGCCGAGGCGCTGCCCGGCACCCGCTACAAACAGATCAACATCGGCCTGCAGCTGGTCGACCGCGGCGGTGCGGTGACCGAGCAGGAGCTCGCCAGCTTCTGCCAGCAGGTATCGCGCTTTGCCGACGAATACAGCGCTGCGGTCAGCTTTCCGCAGCGGCAGCAAAAACTGGTCGCCGCACGCGAGCTCGACCGCTTCTGCGCCGACGTCGACGTGCTCATCGGCATCAATGTGGTGCCGCGTCAGGCGATTGAAGGCACCCGCCTGCGCAGCTTTGTCGAATCCAACGGCATGCAGCTCGAACCCGACGGCGCGTTCCACTATCTGGCCGACTCCGGCAACACGCTCTATTCGCTGATGGCGGCCGATCAGATGCCGTTCACCATGCATACGCTGCTCGACAACAGTTTCCCGGCGCTGTGCCTGCTGTTCGATGTGCCGCGCGTCGCAGGCGGCGTCGATGTGTTCGACCGGGCGATCCAGTTCGCCCGTCAGGTGGCGGTGGAGTTCGACGCGCAATTGGTCGACGATAATCGCCGAGTGCTGACCGATGTCGGTCTCGGCCGCATCCGCGACCAGTTGAAGAGTATTTACGGCAGCATGGACGATCGCGGCATCGCTCCGGGCAGCGTGGCTGCCTTGCGCCTGTTTGCCTGAGCGCCCGCCATTTCTGCAACGCCAGGCCGGCCCTCTGCCGGCCGGTTTCATTTTCTGCCAGTCACATGAGCCAAAACGCCGACACACAACGCGCCGCAGAACTGCGCGAACTGCTTGACCGCTACAGCCGCGAATACTACGAGCTCGACGCGCCGACCGTGCCCGATGCCGAGTACGATCGCCTGCTGCGCGAACTTGCCGCACTGGAAACCCGCCACCCGCAGCTCCTCAGCGCCGATTCACCGACCCAGCGGGTTGGCGGCGCACCACTGGCCGAATTTACCCAGGTGACGCACGCGGTGCCGATGCTGTCGCTCAACAACGTTTTTTCCGATATGCAGGCCGAGGCGCAGGCAGTGCGGCATGCCGAACTTGCCCAGTTCGACGAGCGCGTGGCCCGTGAGCTGGGAACGAGCGAGGTCACCTATGCGGTCGAACCGAAGTTCGACGGGCTGGCCATCAGTCTGCTCTACCGTGACGGTGTGCTGGAGCAGGCCGCCACGCGCGGCGATGGCATTACCGGCGAAAACGTGACGGAAAACGTCCGCACCGTGCGTTCGATTCCGCTGCGGCTGCGTGGCGACTCACCGCCGACATTGCTGGAGGTGCGCGGCGAGGTGCTGATGTTCCGGCAGGATTTCGAGCGCCTCAACCGCGAGCAGGCGGCACAGGACGACAAGCCGTTCGCCAACCCGCGCAATGCAGCGGCCGGCAGCTTGCGTCAGCTCGACTCGCGCATCACCGCGCGCCGCCGGCTGTCGTTCTTTGCCTATGCGATTGCCCGGCTCGAAGGCGCCGACTGGCCGGCGACCCATGTCGCCGAAATGGATTGGCTCGCCACGCTTGGCTTGCCGGTGGTCGGCGACGAACTGCGCCCTGCGGTGCACGGCCTGACCGGCCTGACTGCCTATTACGAGCAGATGATCGCGCGTCGGCCGACATTGCCCTACGACATCGACGGCGTGGTCTACAAGGTCGATGCGCTCGCCGCCCAGCAGCAGCTCGGTTTCGTCTCGCGCGCGCCGCGCTTTGCCATTGCGCATAAATTCCCCGCCGAAGAGGCGCTGACCGTGGTCGAGGCAGTCGAAGAACAAGTCGGCCGCACAGGCGCCATCACGCCGGTGGCGCGGCTCAAGCCGGTGTCCGTCGGCGGTGTCACGGTCACCAACGCCACGCTGCACAACCAGGACGAGGTCCTGCGCAAGGATGTCCGTGTCGGCGATACCGTCATTGTGCGTCGTGCCGGCGATGTCATCCCGGAAGTCGTTGGCGTGGTGCTCGAGCGGCGACCGATGCGCGAAGTGCCTGGAGGGGATCTGTTCGCTGCGCCGCAGCAGGAAGCGCTCTATCCGCCCTACCGGTTGCCGGAACGTTGCCCTGTGTGCGGATCGCATATCGTCAAGGCCGAAGACGAGGCCGTGGCACGCTGCAGCGGCGGCCTGTTCTGTTCCGCGCAGCGCAAGCAGGCGTTGTGGCATTTCGCTTCGCGGCGCGCGATGGATATCGACGGTCTGGGCGACAAGCTGATCGACCAGCTGGTGGAGCGTGGCATCGTGCATACCCTTGCCGACCTCTACCGGCTGGACGGCGAGCAACTGGCGGCCATGGATCGCATGGGGCAGAAGAGTGCCGACAACCTGCTCGTTGCCATCGAGACGAGCAAGCAGACCACGCTGGCGCGTTTCATTTACGCCCTCGGCATCCGCAATGTCGGCGAGGCGACCGCGCGCGATCTGGCGCAACACTTCCACGCGCTCGAGCCGATCATCGCGCTGGCAGAACAGCCGGACGATGTGCTGGCGCGCGCCCGCAGCATCGATACACTGTGCGAAGTCCCGGATGTCGGCCCGGTCGTGGCCGCGTCGATTCTCGATTTTTTCGCCGAGGCGCATAACCGCGAGGTCGTGGCGGCATTGATTGCGGCCGGTGTGCACTGGCCGCTTGTCGCCCCCTCGGAAGAAGATGCGCCGCGGCGCCTGACCGGCAAGACGCTGGTGCTGACCGGCACCTTGCCGACGCTGGGCCGCGACGAGGCCAAGGCGTTGATCGAGGCCGCCGGCGGCAAGGTGGCGGGCAGCGTGTCCGGCAAGACCGATTACGTGGTAGCCGGCGAAGCCGCCGGCAGCAAACTCGACAAGGCGCAGGCGCTTGGCGTTGCCGTCATCGACGAAGCCGGCCTGCGCACGCTTCTGGAGGGATCGGCATGAACGATGCACTGGATGCTTTGCGCGAACTCGGCCAGCAGCAGCTGGCTGCCGCCGACTGGCCGGCTGCGGGGGAAACCTTCGGTCGCGTGCTGGCCGCCTCGCCCGATGACTGGCAGGCGCTGGCCGGGCGCGCGCTGGCCGCTTACCGGCTCGGCGCCTACGACTGCGCGCTGGAAGACTACTGCCGTGCGCTGGCGATCGAACCCGGCGCGCTGGCGGTGATGATCAACTTCGCCGTGCTGCTCAAGGAGCTCGGCCAGCTCGACAGTGCCGAGCAACTGCTGCTGCAGGCGCTGCACCTGGCCCCGGAGCACGCCGACGCCTGGAGTAATCTCGGCATTACCCGGCAGCACCGGCTGAAATACGACGAAGCGGCGCAATGCCATATCAATGCGCTCGAATACGGCGGCGAAAGCCCTGCCCGCTGGTGCAATCTCGGCAATGCCTTCACCGGAGGCCTGCATCTCGACGAGGCCGTCGAGGCCTATGACCGGGCGCTGGGACTCGATCCGCTATTTGCCGACGCACATTACAACCGGTCGATTCCACTTCTGACCCAGGGGCGCTATGCCGAGGCCTGGCCGGACTACGAAGCGCGCTGGCAGACCATCCTTGCGCCACGCTGGACCGATGCACGCTGGAACGGTGAGTCGCTCGGCGCTGCGACCCTGCTGATCTGGAGCGAGCAGGGGCTTGGCGATTGCCTGCAGATGGTGCGCTTCATCCCGCTGCTGCGCGCTGCGCATCCGGCGGCGCGTCTGGTGCTTGCCTGCCCGGATTCGCTGCATGCCTTGTTCGCCTGCCTCGGCGATGTCGAATGCGTCGCTGCCGATGCGCGGGTCGCACACGACTGGCAGGTCCCGATCTGCTCGCTGCCGGGCGTGCTCGGTATCGATCTGGCCAAGCTGCCGCGTGCGCCTTATCTGAAGGCCGATGCGCAGCGCGAAGCGCAGTGGCGCGACAAGCTGCCGCCGCGCCGCGCCGGCGTGCCGCGTGTCGGCATCGTCTGGCAATCGGGCATCTGGGGTGTTGGCGTACGCGATCTGTGCCGGCAGTACAAATCGATTGATGCAGAGCGTTTCCTGCCCTTGCCCGAAAACATCGAATTCGTCAGCCTGCAGCCGGGCGCATTGCCCGAGGCCTTTGCCGGCCGGGTACTCGCCGCAGAGATCGGTGATTTCGCCGACACGGCGGCGCTGATCGCCGGACTCGATCTGGTGATCAGCGTGGATACCGCCGCCGCACATCTGGCCGGCGCGATGGGGCGTCCGGTGTGGGTGCTGATGCGCCATGAAGGCGCGCCGTTTTACGGTGCTTCGGGCGAAGTTGCGCCCTGGTATCCGTCGGCGCGTGTGCTGCGTCAGACGACGCCGGGCGATTGGGCTCCCGTTCTGTCCGAAATGACGAGCGCGCTCAAACAGCATTTCCAGCGGAGCGCGCAATGACCCTGCCTTCCGCATTGCTGCAACTGAAGAAGGAAGCCGGCCGCCAGCGGCAAAATCCCGATCTGTGGAGCCGGCTGGCGCTCGGCTATGCGGCTGCGGGCCAGTTCGGCGAGGCGCGCGAGGCCTGGTCGCATGTCACCCGCCTGCAGCCCGACAACGCGCTTGCCTGGTTCGGCCTCGCCAACCAGTGCCATGCGCTCGGCGACTACCCGCTGGCGCTTGATCACTATTTCAAGGCGCTGACGCTCAATCCGCAGGCCTGGGATGTGCGCAACAACCTGGCGGTGCTGCTCAAGCTGCTGGGCGAACGTGCGTTGGCGGAGAAACTGCTGCTCGAGGCACTCGAACTCAACCCCGACTATCTCGAAGCGATCGTCAATCTGGGCAATCTCTACCGCGATCTCAATGAGCTCGACAAGGCGCGGCTGTGCCTGCAGCACGCGCTTGCACTTGCCCCCGACAACGCCGAGCTGCTGACCAACTGGGGGCTGCTCGAAAAGGCCGCCGGCCGGCACGGCGATGCGCTTGCCAGTTACCGGCGCGCGCTTGACCTGCCGGGGCGGCCGGTCGAGCTGCCGTTCAATTACGCCATCGCCCTGATTCAGGCCGGAGACTATCAGCAGGGGTTCGCCTGGTACGAACAGCGCTGGGATCTGCCGGAGCTCGCCCGCAAGCGTGCGCCGCTCGATGCGGCAATGCCCGCCTGGCAAGGCGAGTATCTGGCCGGCAAGACGCTGTTGCTCTGGAATGAGCAGGGCCTGGGCGACATGATCCAGATGGCCCGCTTCCTGCCCGAGTGGCGGGCATGCCACCCGGACTGCCGCATCGTACTGCGTGTCGACCGCTCGCTCGTGCGGCTCTTGTCGCCGCTGGTCGGCGCCGATTTGCTGTTTGGCACCGACGAGCCATTGCCGGCGGCCGATTTTCATCTGTCCGCCATGTCCTTGCCGTTCCGTTCCCGGCTACGGCCCGATGCGGTGCCTGCGCGAGACGGATATCTGCATGTCGATGCCGCAGCCGCAGCGGCCGCAGCGGCGCGCCTGCCGCTACGGCGCGGGCGTCCGCGCATCGGTGTGGTGTGGCAATCCGGCCAGCCGGGCGTGGGGCGGGATGCTCTCGATCGCGCCGGCCGCAGTCTCGCGCCGGAAACACTCGCTGCGCTGCTCGATCTGTGCGATGCCGACTGGGTCTCGCTGCAGGTGGGCGGAGATGCCTTGCCCGACGCGCTGGCGCAGCGCCTGCATGTGCCGGGAGCTTTGCGCGACTTCGCCGATACGGCCGCACTGCTTGCCAATCTCGACGCGCTGGTTTCCGTCGATACGGCCGCCGCCCATCTCGGCGGCGCGCTTGGCATGCCGACTTACGTACTGATGAGTACGCAGGGCGGCAATCTGTTTCCTGTCGAGGGCGAAGCGATGCCCTGGTACGACAGCATGCGTCTCGTCCGGCAGCAGTCGCCGCACGATTGGCAGGCGGCGCTCGCGATGCTTGGCGACCATCTGGCACGGTTGCCGGTTGACCATTGAACACATGGTGTTGCGGCGAATCTTGCAAAAGGCTAGAGCCGAGCGTGCCGGCGCGCTAGAATACGCCGGTTGAACTCAGAGGCCTGAAAAACCAATGAAAAAAATTACCAAAGCAGTATTTCCCGTCGCGGGGCTCGGCACCCGATTCCTGCCGGCCACCAAGGCGAGTCCGAAGGAAATGCTGCCGGTGGTCGATAAACCCCTGATCCAGTATGCGGTGGAAGAGGCTGTAGCTGCCGGCATCACCGAGCTGATTTTCGTCACCGGGCGCAACAAGCGCTCGATCGAAGATCATTTCGACAAGGCCTACGAGCTGGAAACCGAACTGGAAAACAAGAACAAGCACAAACTGCTCGACATGGTGCAAGGCATCATCCCGCGCTCGGTCACCTGCGTGTACACCCGTCAGCCGGAGGCGCTCGGGCTCGGCCATGCGGTGCTGTGTGCCCAGCCGGTCGTCGGCGATGAGCCGTTTGCCGTCATTCTTGCCGACGACCTGATCGACGGTGAGCCGGGTGCGATGGAGCAGATGGTGAAGGTATTCGACGAAACCCATTCGTCGGTGCTGGGCGTCGAGACCGTTGCGCCGGCCGACACCGGCTCTTACGGTATCGTCGAAGTCAGGGATGCGCCCAACGGCCGTCTCAAGGTCAGCAGCATCGTCGAAAAGCCGCGCCCCGAAGAGGCGCCGTCCAATCTGGCCGTCGTTGGCCGATACATCCTCACGCCGCGCATCTTCGACAAGCTGGTCAATACCAAGCCGGGCGCCGGCGGCGAGATCCAGTTGACCGACGGCATTGCCGCGCTGTTGAAAGAAGAGGATATTCTGGCCTTGCCTTTCAGCGGCACCCGTTATGACTGCGGCTCGAAGCTCGGTTATCTGAAAGCGTCGGTCAGCTTCGGCCTCAAGCATCATGAGGTCGGCGCAGACTTTGCAGAATATCTGGCCAACCGCTAAAACGAATCATCGCAATCCCCCCGTGCCCTGCCTGCGGTGCGGGGTATTTTTTTGGAGTTTAAGGAGTCAGCATGGCAAACGTAGCCGAAGCCCTGGGCATTCTGAATAGCTCGGACATTTTGTTTACCGCCGAAGAAGTCAGCACCGCCGTCGATCGCATGGCCACTGAAATCACCGAGAAGCTCGGCGAATCCTATCCGCTGGTGTTGTCCGTCATGGGCGGCGCCGTGGTGTTCACCGGCCAACTGCTGCCTCGTCTGCATTTCCCGCTGGATTTCGACTATGTGCACGTCTCCCGCTACGGCGACAAGACGCACGGCGGCGAACTGGTCTGGAAGCAGGCGCCGAAGGAAGACGTGCAGGACCGCGTCGTGCTGGTGCTGGACGATATCCTCGACGAAGGCCACACCATGGCCGCGATCCGCGACAAGGTGATGGGCATGGGCGCGAAGGAATTCTACAGCGGCGTGTTCGCCAACAAGCTGATTCAAAAGGCCAAGCCGATCAAGGCCGATTTCGTCGGCCTCGACGTGCCTGACCGTTACGTGTTCGGTTATGGCATGGATGTGCGCGGCGCCTGGCGCAACCTGCCTGCGATCCACGCACTGAAGTAAGTCCCCGGCGGAGGCGGCATCGCCGCTCCCTGCCCCAGCACAACGGGAGCCTTGGCTCCCGTTTCCCGTTGTCCAGGCTCTTGCTTCACTGTTTCCGGCAATGTCCCGATCAAGATTCGCCCCCTGTCTGGCAAGGGCTGTGTCCGGCATCCCCCCGGCCTTCATCATGTCTCGCCATTGTGCGCGTTGCCCAGGACGAGGTTTCCTGCGCCAACTCGCTCCTGTCTGGCGGGGGGCTTTCATCGTCGTCGCGGTCGGCAAGCACGTGGTCTGATTTTTTCATCCGGCCACCGCCGTGTCAGCGGCCCGGCGACCAAGGCCCGGCCTCTCCTGACAGCCGAAACCCTATCGCTGGGGCGGTAAAGACTTTACACTCCCACGCATAGCCATTGGACATCTTTTATCCAGGGGGAGCAGGATGCTTGCAATTATTGGTGGCAGCGGTCTCGCGCGTCTGTCGGTTCTTGAGGTGACTCACCGTCAGGTGGTGCGCACGCCCTACGGCGACCCTTCGTGCGCGTTGACCTTCGGCCTGGTCGGTGGCCGCAATGTCGTGTTCATCGCCCGCCACGGCTACGGCCATTCGCTCGCTCCGCACGAAATCAATTTCCGCGCCAATATCTGGGCGCTCAAGCAACAGAACATCAAGGGCATCATCGCCATCGGCGCCGTCGGCGGCATCCGACCCGACATGCAGCCGGGGTCGATCGTATTGCCCGACGATCTGATCGATTACACCTGGGGCCGCGAGCACACCTTTTTCGAGGGGCTCGACAAGCCGGTGGTGCATGTCGATTTCACCCATCCCTATTGCCCCGATCTGCGCGCACGCCTGCTTGCCGCGGCGGCAGCGGAAGCTGTGCCGGTCATCGACGGCGGTGTCTATGCCTGCACGCAGGGGCCGCGGCTGGAAAGCGCGGCGGAAATCAATCGCATCGAACGCGACGGCGCCGATCTGGTCGGCATGACCGGCATGCCTGAGGCCGCCCTGGCGCGCGAGCTCGATCTGCCCTACGCGATGCTGACCGTGGTCGCCAACTATGCCGCCGGCCGTGGCGACAGTACGCACAAGGTCGACTTCTCCGGCGCGTCGTCGGTGCTGGACACATCTTTGCAGGCAGTCGAGCGGTTGTTGCAGCGCTTGCTGCGCGGCTGAACGGCGACGTTCAAGTCGCCGCGGATCTGGCCGATACAATTCTCACCATTGCATGACGCAAAGAATCAAGATGAAAGCTCTCGTCACCGGCGCAGCCGGTTTCATCGGCAGCCACCTGGCCGAAATGCTGTTGGCCCAGGGCGCCGAGCTCGTATTGGTCGATGATCTGTCGACCGGTAAAAAAGCCAATATCGATGCGTTGCTCGCACGCGGCGGCTGCGTATTCCACCAGGTCGACATCCGCGATCGCGAGCAGCTCGAACCCTGCTTTGCCGGTGTTGACCGGGTGTTCCACCTGGCTGGCCGCGCCGATATCGTGCCGTCGATCGACGATCCGGAATGCTATTTCTCGGTGAACGTGCAAGGCACGCTCAATGTGCTGCAAGCGGCACGCAAGCATGGCGTCAAACGGTTCGTCTATGCGGCGTCGTCGTCGTGTTACGGCATCCCGCCGCACTATCCGACCCCGGAGACTGCGCCGATTGCACCGGAATATCCGTACGCGCTGACCAAGGCGATGGGCGAGGAGCTGGTGCTGCACTGGGGCAAGGTTTATCACTTGCCGGTGGTGTCGTTGCGGCTGTTCAACGTTTACGGCCCGCGCTCGCGAACCGCCGGCACCTATGGCGCGGTATTCGGGGTATTCCTGGCGCAGAAGATCAAGGGGCTGCCGTTCACCGTGGTCGGGGATGGCGAGCAAAGCCGCGATTTCACCTATGTGACCGACGTCGCGCGTGCATTCATCGCCGCGGCGGCATCGGACATCGACGGCGAGATCATGAATGTCGGCAGCGGCGGGCATTACACCGTCAACCGGCTCATCGAGCTGCTCGGCGGCGAGAAGGTCTACATCCCCAAACGGCCGGGCGAGCCCGACTGCACTTTCGCCGATACCGGCAAGATCCGCCGCCTGCTCGACTGGGCGCCGCGGGTGACGCTGGAAGAGGGCGTGGCGAATATGCTCGCCCGCCTCGACGACTGGCGCGATGCGCCGGTCTGGACGCCGGCCGGCATCGAAGAGGCGACCCGCAGCTGGTTCGAGAATCTTGGAGACAAGCGATGAATGCGTGCACCTTGGGCGAAGCGGCATCCCGGTTTTCCTCGCTGCTCGACGGCCTTGAGTGCGCCCAGGGAGAACGGGCGCTGCGCCTCGACGACGGCGTCGAACACCTGCTCGACATGCTCGCAACGCTGCGCAATGCCGGCGCTTCGGTGTTCGTCCTCGGCAACGGCGGCAGCGCAGCGGTGGCCGCACATATCCAGAACGACCTGGTCAACAAGGGGCGGGTGCGCGCCCAGGTGCTGCACGAGCCATCGCTGTTGACTTGCATGAGCAACGACTTCGGTTACGACGATGCCTTTGCCCGTCTCGTCGGGCTGTACGCCCGCCATGGTGATCTGCTGCTGACGATCAGCAGTTCCGGCAAGTCTGCCAATATGCTCAATGCGGTTGCGGCGGCGCGCCGGAGCGGTGCCTCGGTGGTCACGCTCAGCGGTTTCACGCCCGGCAACCCGCTGCGCACGCGGGGCGATCTTAATTTCTGGAGCCCGTCCGACGATTATGGCGAGGTGGAGATTTCCCACCTGTTCCTGCTGCATTACGTCGCCGACCGGCTCGCGGAGCGAGCATGACCGAACACAAGATTCATGGCCTCGACGACCTGGCCGCCATCGTCGCCGGGCTTAAACAGAGCGGTAAACGCGTGGTGCTGTGCCATGGCACCTTCGACCTGATGCACACCGGCCATATCCGTCATCTGCAGTCGGCGCGCAAGCTCGGCGACGTGCTGGTGGTGACGCTGACCGGCGACGCCTTTGTCCGCAAGGGGCCGGGCCGGCCGGTATTCGGCGAGGGATTGCGCGCCGAGAATCTTGCCGCGCTGGCCTGCGTCGATCATGTCGCCATCAACCAGGATGTGACGGCGATCAATGTCATCCATGCCCTGCAGCCGACGCTTTACGTCAAGGGCAGCGACTATGTCGACGCTGCAGGCGATCTGACCGGCAATATCGCCCGTGAAGTCGCTGCGGTACGCGAGCATGGCGGCGATGTGCATTTCACCGACGAAATCACCTTCAGCTCCACCAATCTGCTCAATACCCATTTCGACGTGTTCTCGCCGGCGGCGCGCGCCTACCTGTCCGACTTCGGCCTGCGCTATCCGGTCGAGCAGTTCATTGCGAGCATCCGCTCGCTCCAGTCGCAGCGGGTACTGGTCATCGGCGATGCGATCATCGACGAATACCACTATGTGTCGACGCTGGGCCAGACCGGCAAGGGCAACACCCTCGCGGTGCGCTACGGTTCGGAAGAGCGCTTCGCCGGCGGCGCAATCGCGGTGGCAAACCATGTCGCCGGCTTTTGCTCGGAGGTCACCCTGCTGACGGCGCTCGGCAAGTCGGACGGCTCGCTCTCCTATGTGCGCGAAAAGCTGCGCGCCAATGTCGATCTGCAGCATGCCGCCTTCCCGACCGCGCAGACGCTGATCAAGCGGCGCTTCGTCGATCAGGATCTGCAGCGCTTGTTCGAGGTGTATTACGGCGGTGTCGAGGCGGAACGCAGCGAGCTTGACCACCAGCTGTGCAACTGGCTGGCGCGTCATTGCGCCGACTACGACTGCGTGATCGTGCCCGACTTCGGCAACGGTCTGATCACGCGCGAGCTGGCGGCGGCGATTTCCGCCAATGCACGTTTTCTCGCCGTCAACACGCAGATCAACAGCGGCAACCGCGGCTATCACGTCATCACCCGCTACCCGCACGCCGATTTCCTCTGCCTGAATGAGCCGGAGGCACGGCTGGCCGCGCATGACCGCCAGTCGTCGCTCGAGGTCATCGCCGCCGAACTGAATCAGCGCATGGGCGCCGCGGCGACCGCGATCACCCGCGGGGTGCAGGGGGCGATGCTGGTGGGGGGCGGCGAAGTGCTGACCATTCCGGCGCTGTCGTCCAAGGTGGTCGACCGCATCGGCGCCGGCGATGCGTTTCTGTCGCTGGCCGGCATCTGCATGGGGGCCGGTCTGCCTTCGGATGTGGCGCTGTTCGCCGGCAGCATTTCCGCCGCGCTCGATGTGCAGATCGTCTGCAATCGCGAGCCGGTCGACCCGGTGCTGTTTTTCAAATACGCCTCTACCCTGCTCAAGTAGCGAAGGTCGCGAGTCATGGACAAATTTCTGATCGACAGCCACAAGCTGATCTATCACCCGAAGCGCGTGGCCGCCTTGCTCGACGTCGGCGACGACTGGGAGCGGGCGCGCTCGATCTATCCGCTGTATCTCGAACTCTCGCCGGTCGGCGCCTGCAATCATCGCTGCACGTTCTGCGCTGTCGATTACATCGGCTACAAGGCGCAAATGCTCGACATGGACATGCTTGCCGAGCGCATTCCGGAAATGGGCCGCCTTGGTGTCAAGAGCATCATGTTTGCCGGCGAGGGTGAGCCGCTGCTGCATAAGAAGATCAACGAAATGGTCGCGCTGACCAAGCAAAGCGGCATCGATGTGGCGTTCACCACCAATGGTGTGCTGCTCAATCAGCAGTTCGTCGAGATGTCGCTCGACAAGGTGTCGTGGATCAAGGTTTCGCTCAATGCCGGCAGCGCCGCCAGCTATGCCGCGATTCATCGCACGCGCGAACGCGACTTCCAGCGCGTGATCGACAATCTGCGCGCGGCGGTGGACTGGAAACGCACGCACGGCCTCGACACGGTGATCGGCGTGCAATCGCTGCTCTTGCCGGAGAACGCCCACGAGATGGTCGAGCTCGCCCGGCTGTGCCGCGACGAGATCGGTGCCGACTATCTGGTGATCAAGCCCTATTCGCAGCATCTGTTCAGCGATACGCACGAATACGAGCATGTCGATTATCAGGGCTATCTGGATCTGGCGGCGGCGCTGGAACCGATGCACACCGATGCGTTCCAGGTGGTGTTCCGCGCCCATACCATGCGCAAGTATCAGGAAGATCCGGCCGAGCGCTACAAGACCTGCCAGGCGACGCCGTTTCTCTGGGGGTATGTGATGGCCGACGGCCGTGTCTACGGGTGCAGCGCCTATCTGCTCGACCCGCGCTTCGAATACGGCAATCTGAATACGGCGAGCTTTGAGGACATCTGGCAAGGCGAACGGCGGCGGGAGAATTTCCGCTATGTGCGGCATGAGCTCGACATTCACGAGTGCCGCAAAAACTGCCGCATGGACGAGGTCAATCGCTATCTCGACCGGCTGGTCAACCAGAGCGTGCCGCATATCAATTTCATCTAGGCGGTGTCGTCCGTGCCACAGCGCCTGGCCGGAAGACTTGCAATGATTCAATACACAATTCGGGAGGGTGCATGATTTCCATCGTCATTCCGGCTTACAACTATGGACAGTTTTTGCCGGAAGCCATCGAGAGCGTTCTTGCCCAGGGGATCGAGGATATTGAGATCCTGATCAGCGACGATGCGTCGACGGACAACACGCCCGACGTGATTGCCGATTATGCCCGGCGCTATCCATGCGTACGCGGCGAACGCAATCCGGTGAATCTGGGCGCGGTGCCCAATTTCAACCAGGCGGTTGCCCATGCTCGCGGCGATTACGTGCTGGTGATCGGCGCCGACGACTATTTCGTGCCCGGCGCACTGGCTGCGCTCAAGGCCACGCTCGATGCGCACCCGGAATGCGGCTTTGTCTATGGCCGCTACAACGTGCAGGACGAAGGCGGGCGGATGCTGCCGCTGCAGCATCCGGGCTGGGCGCCTCGGAGTTATTTCGGCGACCGCGACGAGTTTTCGACGTTGCTCGAGCACGATTGCTACATCAATATCGGCACCACGCTGTTCCGCCGCAGCGTGCTTGCCGATCGCGCGGCGTTTTTCGACCCGACGCTGCAAAGCCTGCCCGGCGAACGTTTCTTCCGCGGTACGGACTGGGATCTGGTGCTCGACCTGAGCCTGCACAATATTCGCGGCGCATTCCTCGATCAGCAGATCTCGGTGTTCCGCCAGCACAGCAGCCAGGCTTCCGGCCAGGATCGCTATGCGGCAAGCGGTGTCGCGATTACCGAGCATCTGGTGTTGCTCGACCGTTACCTGACCGAGGAGACCCTGCCGCGCGTGGCCGGGCGGCTGGTGCAGATCTTTGCGCTGGTGTGCGGCAAGTTCGGTTTCTATTGCCAATGCGGTCGCCCGGTTTCGGTCGAGGTCGATGACGAGATCCGCCGCCGTTTCCATGCGTTCTGCCTGCGCTTCGAACAGTTGCTGGCGCACGACCCGCTTTCCGCCGCCGCCATGCCGGCCGCTTTGCGCACCGTGCTCGAAAAGGCGAAGAACGAATCGGCCGGCGGCGGCACCGCCCCGGCGACGTTGACCCCCGACTCGGCCGAAGCGCCGTTCTTCTCGGTGGTGATGACGACCTATAACCGGCCGCGCCTGTTGCAGGATGCGCTTGCCAGCGTGCTCGACCAGAGCTGCCAGGATTTCGAGATCCTGGTGGTGAACGACGGCGGTCCCGAGGTGGAAAGTTCGCTGGCCTGGGCTGGCGAGGCGGCGCGCATCACCTATGTGCGCCAGCCGAACCGCGGCCCGTCCGCCGCGCGTAATGCCGCGCTGCGTCTCGCTCGCGGCCGCTACATCGTCTATCTGGACGACGATGACCTGATGCGCCGCGACCATCTCGACACCTTGCGCGGGCAACTGGCGGTGACGCCGGCGGCTGTCGTGTACACCTCGGCCGAATACGTGCCCGAAGAACTGCGCGGCGGCAAGCGCGTGACCGGCAAGCCGTTCACGCCCTACCAGCACGATGCGTTCGACTATAACCGTCTGCAGGTGTCGAACTACATCCCGATCAATACGTTCTGCCACCCGCGTGCGTTATTGGAAAAGACCGGGATGTTCGACGAGAACCTGCACGCGCTCGAGGACTGGGATTTGCTGATCCGCATGTCGCGCGCCACGCACTTCGTCCATATCAACCGGCTGACGGTCGAAGTGCGCCAGCGCACCGCAGATCTCGGCCAGCATCAGACCAATCGCCAGTTCGACTCGCTGCGAGACCTGTTCGCGCGCCTCTACGAGCGCTACGACGATCAGGGCAATCTTGCCGTACGCGGCGGACGGGCGATCGTGCTGGCCGCCGAGCATCCGACCAAGGCGAAGCTCGGCACCTTCGAATATCAATACTGGCAGGACGCGCATGGCCTGCGGGAGGTCGACGCCGAAATCCTCGCCGAGCGCATGGTGGGCAAATGGCATCGCCGGCCTGTGTTCAACCTGATCGTGCGCGTGCCCCGCGAGCATATGGAGGCGCTCGGGGCAACGCTGCAGTCGCTGCAGCAGCAGTTCTACAACGCCTGGCGGCTGGTGGTGATTGCCGATCAGCCGGCGCCGAGTCCGGTGTTCAACGGTACCGATCTGCTTGGCTGGGTAGAGGTCGGGTCACTTGATGACGATGCACAGGTCACCACCGCCTTCAACAGCGTGGTGACCGATCGCCCGGGCGACTGGGTGGCGCTGTTGCCGCCGGGAACCGAGCTGTCGGCCGAGTGCCTGCTGCGTGTCGCCGATTTCCTGCAGGGCAAGGAGCAGTTGGCGGCGGTCTATACCGATCACGACCAGGTGGCGATGCCGGGCAGCTATCTCGATCCCTGGTTCAAGCCGGCGTTCAATCTCGAGTATCTGACTTCGTTCGATTACATCGATGCCGCCTGCTTCTTCAATCAGCAGACGATCATGAATCTGGGCGGTTTCGCCGCCTTCCCGGGCAAGGAGGGCTATGAGCTGCTGCTGCGCATGGCCGATCGCTACGGCGACGCTGCGATTGCCCATCTGGCGTATCCGATGGTGCATTTGCCGCGCCAGCAGGAAACGACCCTGTCGCTGACCGCGCAGCGCGTGGCCGTCGAGGGGCACCTGCAGCGCATCGGCAGGGCCGGGCAGGTGCTCGATGGCGCACAGTCGGGCATCTTCAAGACGGTCTATCCGATCGACGGCACGCCGCTGGTGTCGGTGATCATTCCCAACCGCGACCGGCTCGAATTCCTGCAGCCTTGTATCGAGGGACTGTTCGCACGCACCCGCTACCGCCATTTCGAGGTGCTGGTGATCGACAATCAGAGCACCGACCCCGATGTGCTCAACTACTATGCCGACATTACCCAGGCTTACCCGCAGCAGGTACGCGTGCTGGCCTACGATGCGCCGTTCAATTTCTCGGCGCAGTGCAACCTCGGCGCAAGCCAGGCGCGCGGCGCATATCTGTTGTTCCTCAACAACGATATCGAGATGGTGCAGGAAGAGTGGCTCGAGCGGCTGCTGATGCATGCGCAGCGCAATGAGGTCGGTATCGTCGGCGCGAAGCTGGTGTATCCGGAGACCGGTATGGTGCAGCATGCCGGCATCGTGCTGGGCAATGGCCAGCGCTTGCTGAGCGTCGCCAATCATTACGGTCAGGAGCGCAAGCTGGACGAGCCGGGCTATATGAACCGTCTGCAGTGCGATCTCTATCTGTCGGCAGTGACCGGCGCGTGCATGATGGTGCGCAAGTCGGTGTTCGACGAGGTGAGTGGTTTCGACGAATCGCTGAGCGTGCTGTTCAACGACGTCGAGTTCTGCCTGCGCGTCGGCCGGCTCGGCTACAAGCTGCTGTGGACGCCGTATTCCATCCTGGTTCACCACCATGGCATCAGCGTCAACGCGCGCCTGCATGACCCGGTCGAGCAGGGCCGCTTCGCCGAGCGCAGCCGGCGCGAGCACGAGCATATGTTCGCCCACTGGCGCAAGGCGCTCGCCAATGATCCGGCCTATAACCGCAATCTGAGCTTGCGCGGCGTGCCGCTGAGCTATGACTCGGTCGTGCCGTGCTCGTGGGATACCGGTTTCGACGAGCGTCCGCGCATCATGGGGCTGGCGGTGCAGGGCGGTAGCGGCGAATACCGCGTGCGACAGCCGCTCACCGCGCTCGCGGTGGCCGGCAAGGCGCAGGAAACCTGCGTGCACATGGAGTCGACCGGCAATATGTACCCCAATGTGCTGGAGATCGAACGTGCCCTGCCGAATGTACTGGTGGCGCAAAACGCCTTCAACGACGTGCAAATCGAGGCCCTGCGGCTCTACAAGCAGTATTTCCCCGACATGTTGCGCGTGCTGACGCTCGACGACCTGCTGACCGATCTGCCGGAAAAGAGCTCGCTCTACAAGCATATCAAGGCGCACTTCCGCGACGGCCGCCGCCGCTTGCGCGCCAGCCTCGAGCATGCCGACCGGCTGATCGTCACCACCGAACCGCTGGCCGAATGCGCGAGCGAGCTGATCGGCGATATCCACATCATTCCGAACTATCTGCCCAAGGCGAAATGGTGGGGGCTGAGATCGCTGCGCCGTGCCGGGCGCAAGCCGCGCGTCGGCTGGGTCGGCGCGCAACAGCACAAGGGCGACCTCGAACTGATCCATGAGGTGGTGCGTGCCACCGCCCACGAAGTCGAGTGGGTATTCATGGGCATGTGGCCGGAGGGGCTCGACGCCGCCATCGTCGAGAAGCGAGGCTGGGTCAGCTTCACCGAGTATCCGGCGGCGATGGCCTCGCTGAATCTCGACCTGGCGATCGCGCCGCTCGAAGTGAACGCCTTCAACGAGAGCAAGAGCAATCTGCGTCTGCTCGAGTACGGCGCCATGGGGTGGCCGGTGGTGTGCAGCGACATTCTGCCCTACCAGACCGACAACGCACCGGTCAAACGCGTGCCCAACGATCCGGCCGCCTGGATCGCCGCCATCCGCGAGCGCATCTATGACCCGGATGCGGCGGAGCAGGAGGGCGATCTGCTGCGGCAATGGGTCGGACGGCGTTATCTGCTCGAAGACAATCTCGACGAGTGGATGTTGGCGTATAGCCGCTGAGAGCGGGCCCGGCCGCTCTTTGTGGCCGGGCGGGACGTTTTTTCATGATGATCGGCATCGACTTCGACAATACCATCGCCTGCTATGATCGCGCCTTCGCGTTCGCCGCGGTCGAAATGGGCCTGTTGCCCGAGGCGGACGGGCTCGACAAGCGTGCGGTACGTGACCGGCTGCGTGCCGCGGGCGGTGAAACGGACTGGATGCGGTTGCAGGGCCGCGTCTACGGCTTTTACATCGAACGGGCGCAGCTGTTTGACGGTTTTGCGGCTTTCGTCCGCCAGGCACGCGCCGCCGGCTGCGATTTGCGCATCATCAGCCACAAGTCGCGCTATGGTCACTTCGATCCTGAACGCATCGATCTGATCGAGGCGGCGTGCGGCTGGATGGCTCGGCGCGGTTTTTTTGCCCCGCACGGACTGGGCTTTGCCGGCGGGCATGTCGGTTTTTATCCGACCCGCGCCGACAAGCTCGCTGCGATCGCTACCGCCGGCTGTGATGTATTCATCGACGATCTGCCGGAAGTCTTGCACGATGCCGCTTTCCCCGCCGCCTGCCGGCCGCTGTTGTTCGCCCCCGCGGACGTCGGAGGCGACTGGGCCGGCATCGGCAAGGCGGTGTTTTCGTGAGCGTGCCCGCCGATTTGTCCGCCCACGCCGCCCGTTTGATCGGTTGCCCGGTGCTCGATGTCCGCCGTGTCGGCGGCGGTGGCAATAATGCCCTCTATCGCGTGCAGAGTGCCGTCGCCTGCCATGCGCTCAAATACTATCCACCCGACGAACGCGACCGGCTTGGCACCGAATTCGCCGCGCTCGGCTTTCTGCATGCACAGGGCGAACGGCGCATCCCCGCTCCGGTCGCCGTGGATGCCGCGCTACGGCTGGCGGTCTACGACTGGATCGACGGCAGTGTGCCGGCGGTGCTCGACGATGCCGATATCGACGAGGCGTTCGCCTTCGTCGACCGTTTGACGGCGACAAGCCGTCTGCCAGCCGCCGCCATGTTGGGCGATGCCTCTGCCGCCTGCCTGACGCCGGCGGCAGCGCATGCCCAGCTCGAGGTTCGCCGTGCGCGCCTGGCGCCGGCACTCGCGGCGGATGGTGCGCTGGCCGACTTCATCGCCGGCGAGTTCGATCCCTGCTGCATGCGACTGACTGCGCAATGGCGCCGCTGGTGTGATGCGACCGGTCTTGCCGCCGACCGGCCGCTGCCGGCCGAAGCACGGCAGCTGTCGCCCTCCGATTTCGGCCGGCACAACATGCTGCGCGGCCGCGACGGTCTGGTTTTTATCGATTTCGAATATTTCGGCTGGGATGACCGCGTGAAGCTGGTCAGTGACTTCGTGCTGCATCCCGGTTCGTCTTTTTCGCCCGAGCGGCAGCTTGCCATTCTCGCCGAGGCAGAACGGCGTTTTGCGCCGCTCGATGGGGGATTTTCCGACCGTTTGCGGGCACTGATCGGCGTCTTCGGCCTGATCTGGTGCCTGATTCTTCTCAATGTCTATCTCCCCGATGCCTGGCGACGCCGCGAGGCAGCCGGCCTGACGGCGGACCCGGCCGATGCCAGGGCGCGTCAGTTGCTGCGTGCACGGGAGTTTCTTGCCCAGTTGCAGGAGGTCTTGCATGCCTGTCAATTCTGTTGAATCCACTGCCGCGCTCGACGCGCGATCGCTGGCGCTGCGCAGGCTGGTGGTCCGCGCGATGGTGTCGGCGCGGCGCGGCCACCCCGGACCTGCGCTGTCGCTGATCGAGATCATGCGCGTGCTCTACGACGAGGTGCTGCGTGTCCGTCCCGACGAGCCGTCCTGGCCGGAGCGCGACCGTTGCATCCTGAGCAAGGGGCATGGCTGTCTGGCCTGGTATGCCCTGCTGGCCGACAAGGGTTTTTTTCCCGTCGACGAGCTCGATACGTTTTGCCGCTACGACAGCCGGCTCGGCGGTCACCCCGAGTTCGGCAGCCTGCCCGGGGTCGAAGCCTCGACCGGCGCGCTGGGGCACGGCCTGTCGATCGGCGTCGGCCTGGCGCTGGCGGCGCGCCTGCAGCGCGCCACATGGCGCACTTTCGTGGTGATGGGCGATGGCGAACTGGACGAAGGTTCGGTGTGGGAGGCGGCCATGGCGGCGGGCAAGCACGGGCTTGACCGCCTGGTGGCGATCGTCGATCACAACAAGCTGCAGTCCTATGGGCCGGTGAGCGAGGTGCAGGATCTGTCGCCGCTGGCAGACAAGTGGACCAGCTTCGGTTTTGCCGTACGCGAGGTCGACGGTCACGACGTGGCGGCGCTCGGCGCGGCGCTTGGCGCGCTGCCCTTCGTCCCCGGCCGGCCTTCGGTGCTGATTTGTCACACGGTCAAGGGACGCGGCATTCCGGATGCAGAGCATAATCCGGCCTGGCACCACAAGAATGCGCTGACCGAGAGCGAGCTTGCGGCGATCACGCTCGCGCTGGGGGAGGCCGATCATGCGTAATACCTGCCTGAACATGGTCTACGAGCTGGCCTGCCGTGATCCGCGTGTGGTGTACATCGGCTCCGACCCGGGGCCGGGGACGCTCAACGTGATGAAAGAAGCGTTTCCCGAGCGCTTTTTCATCGAGGGCATTGCCGAGCAGAACGTTGTCGGCATGGCCGCCGGTCTCGCCATGGCCGGTTATATCCCCTACGTAAACACGATTGCCACGTTCCTGACGCGCCGTTGCCTCGAGCAGGTCGCGATCGATCTGTGCCTGCACCGCCTGCCGGTGCGGCTGATCGCCAACGGCGGCGGCATGGTCTATGCGCCGCTCGGGCCGACCCATACGGCGATCGAAGACATTGCGCTGATGCGCGCCTTGCCCGGCATGACGGTGGTCGCGCCGACCGACGCCGAGGATATGCGGCGCTTCATGCCGGCGACACTGGATTGGCCCGGCCCGATCTATATCCGTCTGGCCAAGGGCAAGGACCCGGTCGTGCCGGTCGGGGATGAGCGCTTCGTCATCGGCCGCGGCCGCCGCCATGGTCCGAACGCGCCTGTCTTGCTCACGGCGACCGGCGTGATGGTGCAGGCGGCGCTTGCCGCTGCCGATCTGCTTGCAGCACGGGGGGTGCAGGCGAGCGTGCTGTCGCTGCCGACCGTGGTGCCGCTCGACGAAGCATTGCTGTGCGAGATGGCGGCTGGCGCCGATCTGGTGCTGACGCTGGAAGAGCATGTCCGCCAGGGAGGGCTGGGCTCGGCGGTGCTGGAGTGCCTGGCCGACCGGCTGCCGCGCATGCCGCGCGTTGTACGGCTTGGTTTGCCGCATGCGTTCCGGCATCACTATGGCAGTCAGGCGGCGCATCTCGCCGCAGAAGGGCTCGATGCCGCCGGTATTTGCACGGCAGCGCTCGAAGCGTTGGCGGGCGGCATTAAACCATGATTAAAACAGGGTATGGGCGGGGATTGATTGATTAAATCCCTCTCCAGTTTTTCCGCCGGCTGACGAAACAGGATACAGGGCGTTGGCCATTGGTATTCATTGCGCTCCCGCCCGGGAAATACCGGATGCAATGCGGCGGGGCGCCGGCAAGAAGGGAATGCATCGATGGGCAAGAAGGTTTTATTGCTGGGCGCTACGGGCAAGATGGGGGCGGCGCTGAGTCGGCACTGCCCGCAGGGTTGGGTGTTGACCGGTTTGTCTTCACGCGATTTCGACGCGGCGCAACCCGACGCGGCGACCCGGCTGTTCGAGCAGTATGCACCGGATGTCGTCATCAATACCGTCGGTTTTCTCGGCATCGATCCGTGCGAGCAACAGCCGGATCTGGCTTTCCGGGTCAATGCGCTGTTCCCGTATGCGCTGGCGCAGGCGGCGGCGAAAAGCGGTGCGTTGCTGGTCCATTTCAGTACTGATGCGGTATTCAATGGCGACGAGGATAAATCCGGCTATGCTGAGTCTGATGCGCCCGGACCGGTGAATGTTTATGGCATGACAAAACTGGCCGGTGATTATCTGGTACAAAACAGCGCTTGTGCATTTTATTTGATCAGAATTTCGGTCTTGTTCGGCCTGAGCGATAAAAACAATCAGTTCGTCGAGAAAATGCTCGACAAGATTCGCGCTGGCGCCAAAACACTGCGCATCGCCGACGATATCTGGTGCAGTCCCTGCTACAGCGATGATGTTGCCCACGGCGTCTATGGACTGATCGGCGCCGCCGCGCCACATGGCCTGTACCATATGGCCAATGCCGGATCGACGTCGCTGTATGGGCTGATGAGCGAGATTGCCGGCCTCGTCGCGCCGGATGTGGCGGTTCTGCCGGGGTCGCACCTTGATTTCCCGTTCGTCGGCCGCAAAAACCTGCGCACGCCGCTGGTTTCCGAGCGCCTGGCTCCGCTGCCTGACTGGCGCGATGCGGTGCGTCGTTATGTGCGGAGCCTCGGTGATGTTTGAGTGTGAGATCGTGCGGCCGGTGCCGCGCGGTGATTTTGCCTGCGATCTGTTTTCCTCGCTGCTGATTCTCTGGCATCGCCGTCATGGCTTTCTGATGCAGCAGCGTAGTGATGACGCTCCGGTCATGCCATCCTGCATTGGTTTCTTCGGTGGCGGGATCCATCGCGATGAAACGCCGCTGGCGACGGCGCGAAGAGAGTTGCAAGAAGAGCTGCGGCTTGGCGCCGTGACGCTCGATTTTGCCGGCCGTCGTATCGCCGAAGTCGAACCGGATCATTGCGAGCTGGCGTATTTCTTCTCCGCCGAGCTCGATGGCGATCATTACACGGTCTACGAGGGCACGGGGTCGGTCTGGGTGGATCCATCCAGACCCCCGGCCGGTTTATATCCGCGCGACCTGGCAACGCTGCGTGCGTTCCGGGCGGAACAGATGTTGTCCTGAATGTTGCTCCTGGAGTCTGAGATGGAAGATATCACGCAAGAAAATACCCATTCCCGCTTTTTCAAGCGCAACCAGAACATGCCCGACCAGGTGGTGGATCTGTCGCAACTGAAGCGCAACATGCCCTCGACGCTCAATGCCCAGGGCAAGCATATTTCCTCGCAGGACAAATACTTGATGGACGGCAACAAGATGCTGTGGCATCTGGACCGCTTCAAGTCCTGGAAGCGTGGCGAGGTGTTTGCGCCGATTCATATCGATGCGGGCCTGTCAAAGGGATGCAATATCAAGTGCCATTACTGCTATGGAGTGACCCAGGGTAATTTCTATAAGGACAGTGCCAAGAAATATATCGATCGCCATAGCCTGATCGACAACTATCTGCGTAGCGCCGGCGAAGTCGGCGTGCGTTCGATCGCGTTGATCGGCGAGGCGGAGCCGACGCTCAATCCGCATTTCTACGAGGCGGTCGTGGTCGGCAAGGCGTCGGGCATCGATATGTCCGCCGGCACCAATGGCGTGTTGTTCGACACCGGCCGTGACGGACAGGCGGCGCTCGAACACCTGTCGTGGCTGCGTTTCAATATCAGCGCCGCTTCCGACGACTCGTACCGCAGGATCCATGCGAGCAAAATGTTCGATACCGTGATCGAGAAGATCCGCTTCTGTGTCGAGTACAAGCGGCGCCACAATCTCGAGCTGGATATCGGCCTGCAGATGGTGCTGACGCCGAAAGACATCGGCGAGGTGGTGCCGTTGGCGAAGCTCGGTCAGGAACTCGGCGTCGATTATTTCCAGGTCAAGCATTGCAGCGATACGGTGGAAAACGATCTGGGCTTCTATGAACGGCTGGACGACTACGAAAAGTATGCGCCGCTGCTGCTCGAAGCCGAGAGCTACGGCACCGAGGATTATCGCGTGGTGGTGAAGTGGGACAAGATCACCAATGGCGGCAAGCGCGATTACGACCAGTGCCTGGGGGCGCCGTTCCTGCTTTATACCGAGGGCACGGGCAGGGTGTATAGCTGCGGGATGTTTTTCGACGGCCGCTATGCGGAAGATTTCCTGCTTGGCGATCTGACGAAGCAGACCTTCCGCGAGATTCTCGAATCGGAACGCTATTGGCAAGTGATCGAAAAGGTGCGCACCGAGATCGACGTGCACAAGGATTGCTATGCCAATTGCCGTACGCACTCGTGCAACAACTTTTTGTGGGATACCAAGGATGGCGATATTTCCAGCGGAGTCGTGCAGAAATACGCCGGCGGATTTGATCTGAACAATCCACCGCATCACAAAAACTTCGTCTGAGCTGTTTCTTCTTCGGGCCCGGTCCGCGTTCACGCGTACCGGGCTTTTTCATTTTCGGCTACAGGTCTTTGCCGTGTATTGGCATGAAAACGGGCGAACAAGGAAAAAATTAAAGTCTGGGCGATGGCTGCCGATAAATATCTCAAGCGGAACACTGGGTAGCGACCTTAAGCATATTGGATGAGTCCGCTACGTCGATTCAGATATTGATGGAGGCTCAAAATGGCAATCTATGTAAATACCAACACCGCGTCGCTGAACGCCCAGCGTAACCTGTCGACGTCGACCCAATCGCTGCAAACCTCGTTGCAACGCCTGTCTTCCGGCCTGCGCGTGAACAGTGCGGCGGACGATCCTGCCGGCATGGCGATTTCGCAAACCATGACCGTGCAGATCAACGGTAACAACCAGGGTATCCGCAACGCCAACGACGGTATTTCGCTGGCGCAAACGGCGGAAGGCGCGCTGACGCAGATTCAGAACAATATGCAGACGATCCGCCAGATCGCCGTGCAGGCCGCCAACGGTACGATTTCCGATACCAACCGTTCGCAGCTGCAGAAGGAAGTGGACCAGCTGACGCAGGAAATCTCGCGTATCGTGCAGACCACCAACTTCAACGGCACGATGTTGTTGTCCGGCGGCGCGAGCATCACCTTCCAGGTCGGCGCATCGGGTACTGCCGATAACCAGGTGGTGGCCAGCGGCCTGGATCTGACGACCGGGCTTGCCAGCTACAACACCAGTCTGACCGCAACCGGGACCGTCGACATCACTTCGTCGGCCAAGGCGTCGGCTGTGTTGTCGGCACTCGATTCCGACATCAACATCGTGTCGAACGACCGTTCGCAAATGGGTTCGCTGCAAAACCGCTTCCAGGCGGTCGTGGCCAACATGTCGAACTACGTGCAAAACCTGTCGGATTCGCGCTCCCGTATCGTCGATACCGACTTTGCGGCAGAAACCGCGAACCTGACGCAGCAACAGATTCTGCAGCAAGCCGGTACCGCGATCCTGTCGCAGGCCAACCAGGTGCCGCAGGCAGCACTGACCCTGCTCAAGGGCTAAGCCCGGGCTTGATGGAACACCCCGCCAAGAGCGGGGTGTTTTTTTTCGGTGGTTGATAATTTTCCTTTTGTTTTCAATGTTTTTTAAAAAAACATATGGGTTTTTCTCAAGCTTTTCTTTTTGTTGTCGATAAAAAGCAAGGTGCGGGAGAAAACCTTCCGGTTTTGTTGAGTCGCTGAAGCAGTTCCCGCCGGGTAATCGACTCGATGGAGATTCAAGATGGCTATTTATGTAAATACTAATACCGCGTCGCTGAACGCCCAGCGTAACCTGTCGTCGTCGACCCAGTCGCTGCAAACCTCGTTGCAACGCCTGTCTTCCGGCCTGCGGGTGAACAGTGCGGCGGATGATCCTGCCGGCATGGCGATTTCGCAAACCATGACCGTGCAGATCAACGGTAACAACCAGGGTATCCGCAACGCCAACGACGGTATTTCGATGGCGCAAACGGCGGAAGGTGCGCTGACGCAGATTCAGAACAATATGCAGACGATCCGCCAGATCGCCGTGCAGGCCGCCAACGGTACGATTTCCGATACCAACCGTTCGCAGCTGCAGAAGGAAGTGGACCAGCTGACGCAGGAAATCTCGCGTATCGTGCAGACCACCAACTTCAACGGCACGATGCTGCTGTCGGGTGGCGCGAGCATTACCTTCCAGGTTGGTGCGTCGGGTACTGCCGATAACCAGGTGGTGGCCAGCGGCCTCGATCTGACGAGCGGTCTTGCCAGCTACAGTACCAGCCTGACCGCGACCAACACCGTCGATATCACCTCGTCGGCCAAGGCGTCGGCTGTGTTGTCGGCACTCGATTCCGACATCAACATCGTGTCGAACGACCGTTCGCAGATGGGTTCGCTGCAAAACCGCTTCCAGGCGGTCGTGGCCAACATGTCGAACTACGTGCAAAACCTGTCGGATTCGCGTTCCCGTATCGTCGATACCGACTTTGCGGCAGAAACCGCGAACCTGACGCAGCAACAGATTCTGCAGCAAGCCGGTACCGCAATTCTGTCGCAGGCCAACCAGGTGCCGCAGGCAGCACTGACCCTGCTCAAGGGCTAACCCATGAGCAAAGTGTGGTAACCACGACATGACAATATGTCGTGGTTACCCGCTGTTTCTATCGCAAAACTTGCGTCTAGGCGTTTCTACGCGTATTGTTCACCGTGAGAGGCGGTACGGGGACTGACTATCCTATCCACTTTGCGTATGAATAGTGGATTGGTCGGCGTGAATTCCGACGGGGAGGTCTGTATGCCGGTGCATGTGCTGGCAAGAGTCCGCCGAGTTATCCTCGACTCGATGGAGAACAATAAATGGCAATTTATGTCAATACGAATACAGCGTCGCTGAATGCCCAGCGCAATCTTTCGACTTCTACGGAGTCGCTGAAGACCTCTCTGCAACGGCTGTCTTCCGGTCTGCGCATCAACAGCGCGGCGGATGATCCGGCTGGCATGGCCATCTCGCAGTCCATGACCACGCAGATCAACGGCAACCAACAGGGTATCCGCAACGCCAACGACGGTATCTCGCTCTCCCAGACGGCAGAAGGCGCGCTGGGTCAGATCCAGAACAACCTGCAGACTATCCGCCAGATCGCCGTGCAGGCCGCCAACGGTACGATTTCCGATACCAACCGCTCGCAGCTGCAAAGTGAAGTCGACCAGCTGACGCAGGAAATATCCCGCATCATTCAAACCACCAACTTCAACGGCACGCTGCTGTTGTCTGGTGGTAACACCATTACTTTCCAGATCGGCGCATCTGGCGTGGCCAATAACCAGGTTGTCGCCAGCGGTCTCGATCTGACGACTGGCATTTATAGCTATGCCAACAACCTGACTGCGGTCAAGACGATCGATATCACGACTTCGGCCAATGCCTCGGCTGTCCTGTCTGCCCTCGATTCCGATATCAACGTTATCTCGAACGACCGTTCGCAGCTCGGCGCGATCCAGAACCGCTTCCAGGCGGTGATCGCCAACATGTCGAATTATGTGCAGAACCTGATGGATTCTCGCTCCCGTATTTCCGACACCGATTTCGCGGCAGAAACCGCGAACCTGACCCAGCAGCAAATTCTGCAACAGGCCGGTACGGCAATCCTGTCGCAGGCCAACCAGGTGCCGCAGGCGGCACTGACCCTGCTCAAGGGCGGTTGATCGGTCTGAGCGATGCATTGGCCACGGAGCCTGACGGTTTCGTGGCCTTTTTATTTGCAGATGGCCGGTGTTATCTCTCTTGTTCCGGCTAAAGTTTGGTTGCGAGCGGTCGATAAAGAGGGAGGCGGGCTGCCACTTGCGCATGCCCATTAAGAGATGGTGCTAAGATCAGGCTAGAATGAGCGTTTAAAAAAGTGTTTGCCGGTATGCGTTTCGCCGGCCCGCCGCTTGATCGCATCGACCCCGTAGACAGGCATGATGTCACGGCGGGGATTTGGCAAGAATGCGGCTGCAGTGCAGTCGAGCTCTTGTACTGAGGAGGCCATCATGCAAGTGAATCCGCTTTTGAGCAATATGCCTCAAATGCCGTCGCAGACGCAGCAAGCATTGCAGCCTGCCGGGAATGCGCAGCAATCACCGGTCCAAACCCAGACCAACTCGGCGGTCGGTGCTGTCGGCCAGAGCCAGAACAGCTCTGCCCAGACCGATGCGGCCAAGAAGCAGGTTGTCGATGAGAGAGAACTCAGTGGTGCTGTCGACAAGCTCAACGATACGGCCAAGCTCTTCAATACCCAGTTGCAGTTCTCGGTCGACCCATCTACCGGACGCCGTATTGTGAAGGTGACCGATAGCTCGACCAATGAAGTCATCCGCCAGATTCCCGCCGAGGATGTGCTGCGGTTGTCGAAGGCGATCGACGATTTCAAGGGCCTGCTGGTGAAGGATACCGCCTGATTTGCCCGGATGGCTCAGGCCAGGAGAGATAATGGCAACCGCTACCGTGACCGCGTCGAACGGACCGCTTGACGTGCAGGGACTTGTTTCCCAGTTGATGACAGTGGCGAAGCAACCGTTGACCCGCATGAATGGTCAGGTTTCGAGTTATAACGCCCGGATCTCGGATTATGGTGCGTTGAGCTCCGATCTGACCGCCATGCAGTCCTCGCTGACGTCCCTGTCCTCCGGCCAGCTCATTAATTCGTTCAAAGCGTCGAGCAGCAATGCCGCTGTCTTGTCGGCTACTGCCAGCAGCGCAGCCAGCATCGGCAACTACAATCTGGTGGTCAACAATCTTGCCTCGGCCCAGAATCTCGCCCTGACCGGGCAGGCAAACGCAGCCGCGGGCTTGGGCAACCTCGCCGATACGCTCGATTTCACCTTTGCCGACGGCAGCAAAGCGTCGGTGTCCATCGATGCCAACGCTTCGCTGGACCAGATCGGCAATGCCATCAATGCGGCCGGTATCAGCGTGAGCGCCAGCGTTGTCAAGGCGGATGGAGGCGCCACGCCCTATCGGCTGGTTCTGACGGGGACGAATGTAGGGCAGGGCAAGGCTTTCAGCCTCATTGCCGCTTCCGGGCAGTCTGCGTTGTCTTTTCTGAATTTCGACAGTTCCGCTGCCATGGATGCTGCCGGCAACATTACCGATAGCCGGCTGACCGCCAGGGCGCGGGATGCGAGTCTGGTCGTCAACGGGCTGACCATGACCAGCGCTTCCAATACCGTGTCCAATGCGATCAACGGCGTGACGTTGTCGCTGACGCAGGCTGGCAGTTCCACGCTCACCGTTGCTTCCGACTCGGATGCCATCAAGGATAAGGTGCAGGCCTTTGTCGATGCCTACAACAAGATTTCCCGCGATGCGACCACCCTGTACAAGGGGGATTTGCAGGGGGATTACGCCCTGACATATATGCAAAGCGAATTCGCCAAGATCCTCAATACGCCGATCTCCGGCGCGGACGGTTCGACCACGGTCGCTTATCTTGCGCAGGCCGGTATTTCCCTGCAGAAAGACAATACCCTCAAGCTGGACCCGGCGGCGCTGAACGCGGCGATCGCCAACAACCCGTCGGCAGTGGCAAACCTGTTCGGCAATGCAAATGGCGATGGCTTCGCCCAGCGGTTCAATAATACGATCAACGATCATCTGGGACCTGCCGGCCTGATCTCGACGCGTACCGCGACGCTTAACCAGCAGGTGAAAGCGGTCAAGGACCGGATGGATCAGGAGCAGAATCGCCTCGATACGATTCAGTCTGGTTATCTGGCGCAATATACGAAATTGAATTCGTCGCTGCTCGCCATGCAGCAGACCAGCTCCAAGTTGACGTCCATGCTGACTTCGTTGAGTTCAAGCAGATAAAATATGAAAAAGAAGGATTGCAATACGCATCCTCCACGTAATTCCGGAGTCTCAGGACCGCTATGAAAAATACCCTTGCAATGCAGCAGTTCAAGAAGGTTTACCAGGATGATGCGCTGGAGGTCGCCGTCTATGGCGCAAGTCCGGTCGGGCTTATTGTTCTGCTCTACGAGGGGGCGATCCGTGCGATCCAGCAGGCCAAGGTCCTGATGAACAATCAACGCTTCGAAGAGAAGGGGGTGATGGTCAACAAGGCGGTCGACATCATCGAGGGTTTGCGTGTGGCGCTCGACCATTCGCATGACCCTAACCTGTCGTTGAATCTGGAAGATCTTTATGTATATGCCAAGTTCCGTCTCGGTGTGGCGAACATGAAGAATGATCCGAGCATCCTCGACGAAGTCGCCAATCTTCTGTCCGTGATTCTTCCCTCCTGGCAGGAACTGGCGAAGAGCAATGCGGGCAGCCAGCCGGCGGGCAACTCCACCCAGCGTGCGCCGGCTTCCTAGAAAACGATGCCGCTCATGGAGCTCGATGCGCTACGCATGACTGCCCAGCAGTTCGTTGATTATACCGATGCCTTGCTGGCGTCGGCCGAACAGGGGCGTTGGCGCGATTTCCTGACGGTCTTCGAAGCTCGTGAGGCGTTGATGGACACGCTGATCCGCGAGGCCGGCGACGAATTGCTCAAGCGGCTGCCGGATATGCGTCAAACGTTCGAGCTGGCGCTCGGCAAGAACCTTCGCATCCAGGATCTGGCGGCAGCCCGCCGCGATGAACTGGGCGAGGAGTTGTCTACGGTTCAGCAACAGCGCCGGTTGCGTATGACTTACCGCTGACGGCCGAATGGCCTTTTCCTTGGGTTATTGCCGCGCCCCCCTTAGAATCAGAGTGAGATCGTACGCGGAGAAAGAGTCATGTCTGCACTAGCCCTTCTGGCCAGCAACGCTATTCTGCTCGGGGTTGTTTTTGTGCTGGGGCGGTATTTCCATCGCCGTCTGCGTCGGGTCGAGCAGTCGGAAGATCACGTGACCGAACTCTACATTGAACAGCTGCAGCATCAGATCAGCGTACTGCAACGCGATTTGCTCAAGCTCGCGGAGCGCCTGGAGCAGCAAGCGCGGCCATCGGAGGTCAGCGCGACCGTGTCGCCGTATAAACAGGCCATCGAACTCATCAGCCAGGGCATGGGCGCCGCCGATGTCGCCGCGCGTTGCGGCATTTCCCGCAGCGAAGCCGAACTGATTCTTTCCCTGTATCGCAATAATTCGACCTCATGATCCCCGTTCAGCCGCCGAACCTGAGTAATCCCCTCAGCCCGCAAAGCGTTTCTCCGCTGCGCTTGCTGACGGAGGGTGAGCGTGCGTTGCTTGATGCCTCGGTTCTGCCTGCACGCTTGCCCAATCTGGTCATCGGCGAACAGGTCAGCGCGCGCATTGCCGAACAACTTGGCAACAACCAGGTCGCGGTACTGATCAAGAGTGCGCTTTTTACCCTGACGCTCCCGCCCGGTCTGCAGCCAAAAGGCGACACGCTCAATCTGCGTGTCGCGACCCTCAAGCCTGGCCTGTCGTTTGCCTTGACTGACAGCGAAGCGAGCGGAGAGGGCAAGGATTCTTCCGTTCAGGTCGATTTGAGCCCCGCTTCGCGTTATCTGACGCGGCTGCTGTCAGCTGCAAATCAGGAGCAGGGCGACGATACCGCTACGGGGGCAGGGGGCAAGGCTCCAATGCATTTGCCTGAAGTCGAAGGCAAGGTCTCCCCAGCCGCAGGAGAAACCTTGCCGACAGGTGCTTCGCTCGAGAAGGCGCTGGTTGATGGCGCCGGTGCCGGCCATGCCGGCAAGCTGCTGTCCGGTGCCGCAGAGATGCAGGTGGCAAAGAGTCTGGTTCTCGATGCCCGTACCAACGTGCCGGTCCAGGTCGCCGAGCAGCTCAAGCAGAATGTGGAGAAAAGTGGCCTGTTCTACGAATCCCATCTTAAGAGCTGGGATCAGGGTAATCTGACGCTCGACCAATTGCTGCATGAGCCGCAGGCGAAGGCTGGCCTGTTCCTGGGTCAGGATAGCCCGCAGGGGCGGGCGGCGGTTCCCGAGCTGGGTAGCCTCGTGCAGCGGCAGCTCAACGCGCTGGAAAGCCAGCAAGTGGCCATGTCGGGGTTCGCCTGGCCCGGACAGCCGATGCAGATGCTGATCGAGCAGGAAAAAACCGGTGGACGCAATGAGTCCGGTGGCGAAGAGCCGTCTGCATGGGCGACCCACCTGGCACTCGATCTGCCAATGCTGGGCGGCATTTCCGCGCGGGTAAGGATGGTGGGCAGTTCCATACAGTTGTCGTTCCTGACCGAAGAGCGCTCGGCCGGCGAACTGATTCGTACCCACAGCCAGAGACTTGAGGACGGCCTTGCCGCGGCAGGCCTGAGTCTCGCCACCTTGTCGATCAAAAATGAAGAAGCCGAGTCCTGACGATCCGCGCAAGTCGGCGGTCGCGCTGTCCTACCGCGAAAATACCCCGGCGCCGCGAGTCGTGGCCAAGGGCTATGGTCAGACGGCGGAGCGCATCATCGATAATGCCCGCAAGGCCGGGGTCTTTGTGCACGACTCTCCGGAGCTCGTGTCCCTGCTGATGCAGGTTGATCTGGATCAACATATCCCTCCCGAGCTCTATCGTGCCGTCGCCGAGGTGCTGGCCTTTGTCTATTACCTGGAAAAGCAGGCGGAGGGCAAGGGAAAGGGATTTGAAATGAATGCCTGGCTGCCTGCTCCGAATCAATCCATCCTGCCGTCGTCCTGACACCCACTGGCCTTGCCTGTCCGATTTCCTTTATCCTGCCTGAATCTTGATCTTCATGTAGGAGACTGCTGTGTTGAAAGTCGGCTATATCGGTTTGGGCATCATGGGGCGTCCCTGCGTGCAGAATCTTCTCAAAGCGGGTTTCCCGGTACTCGTTTGGGCGCGGCGGCCCGAGTCGGCGGCAGCATTGCTCGCGCAAGGGGCCGTCTGGTGCGGGTCGCCTGCGGAGCTCGCCGGCAAGGTCGATGTGCTGATTACCAATCTGTCAGATACGCCGGATGTCGAGCAGGTGCTGCTCGGAGACAAGGGCGCCGTGCATGGTGCGCACGCGGGCCTCGTTTGTGCCGACATGAGCACGATTTCGCCGTTTGGTGCTCGGGAGATCGCCGCCCGCCTGGCCGAGCACGGCGTTGATTTCCTCGATTGTCCGGTGTCCGGCGGCGAAGTCGGTGCGATTCAAGGGACGCTGACCATCATGGTGGGCGGCAAGGCCGAAGCATTGGCCCGTATCGAGCCTGTACTGGCCGCCATGGGCAAGACCATCACTCGGATCGGCGATTCGGGGGCCGGTCAGGTCGCCAAGGCCTGCAATCAGATCGCTGTCGGTGTCGGCGTGGCCATGGTCGCCGAAGTGATGAAGCTTGCCCGGGCCTGCAATGTCGATCCGGTGCCGGTACGTGAAGCGCTGTTGGGTGGCTTCGCTGCGAGTCGCGTGCTGGATGTGCATGGCCAACGCATGATCGATGACAACTATGCGCCTGGATTCAAGGCCAGCCTGCACCGCAAGGACATGGGAATCGTGCTCGATTGCGCCAGGCGGCTGGGTATCCACCTGCCGCAGGCGGAGCGTGTTGCCGGCCTGATCGACCGCCTGGTCGAGGAAGGCAATGGCGATCTCGATTCGGCGGCCATCGCCCGGTTGATCTTTGCCGAGGACACGCCTCCCCGTGCGTGAGCACCCCGCTCCGACCCAAAGTCATCATCTCGAGTTCGCCCTGGCGATACAGGCCTACGGGAGCCGGGTCGCCGTGGACGCCGTCGCCGCACGGGCCGATGTGTTGCAGGCGTTCGGGCTCGCCGGCGATCGCCAGGACGATGTACTGCTTTATGCGCTGCTGTTGCTCTGTACCAACCGGTTCAAAGAGGCGCGCGAGCTATTGCGGCAGCTCGGTTTGGCTGTGCCGGACAAGATCGGGGTGATCTGTAATGTGCTCGCGGCGGTGTTCAAGTATTTCAACGCCGGCTTGAGCATTCGTGAGTTGGCCGAATTCGGCATGGAACCGATGCTGGCCTTTCATCAGGCGACGCCGAGGGCGCCCGGGCTGCGCCGTGCCTTGCTCGATATGTTGCTGTATTTCGGCGCAGCAGATGATGTAGAGCACATTCTGACGCAGGGCGGCGCAGAGGATTTCGCTGCGGAGGCACAAGAACTGGCGCATTATCGGCAACGGCTGGCTGTTGGTGACCGTTGTCGTCTGTCGGTGGTCATGTTGACCTGGCGGCGACCGGCACTGTTGCGACGCACGCTGGAAGCCTTGCAGGGGGCGCTGGCCGAAACCGATGTCGAAATCATCGTCGGCGTCAACGATGATTTGGCCGAAACCCGTGCCGTGGTTGACGCCGCCGGTGTGGATCAGGTGCTTTTCAACCCGTGCAATATCGGGCTTGAGTTGTACAAACCGCTATTCGATTTGGCCCAGGGGCGTTACCTGATCGAAATCGATGATGATGTCGACCAATTTCCGTCCGGTTTCGATCGACAAATCATCTCCTGTCTTGAGGAGCGGCCGGATCTCGGCCTGGTCGGACATTGGCCGGTCAGCTTTCTCGATACCGCGAGCGGTGCAAAACTGCCGCCCGCACCCTCCTTTCACCAGCGGGACTCCATTGCCGGACTGCCGTTCGGTTATGGACCCGTGGCCGGTGTCTGTGCCGGCTTCCGACGGCGAGACTTTCTGGCCGTCAACGGCTTTTCGCATGCTGCATTGACCCATGTTTCCGGCGAGGAGCCGCAATTGATCCGCAAGTTTGCCGTACAAGGACGACTTTCCGGGGTCATTTTCGATCAGGGTTTATCTGTCTGCCAAAATGGTTGAACTTTCGTTTGGTGATTAATTCCAAACCGAATTGTCTCCGGCCCGGATGATCAGTCCGGGCCGGTCCATTTTTCCGTTTCAGTTTCAGAGTGCCCATGCCCCGTTTTCTGTCTCGCCCCTTTCTGTTTTCCGTTTTCTGTTGTGCGCAGTGCCTGGTGCCCGTCGCGAGCGTGTTCGCCGGCGATGTCGCATCAGCCCAGAGCACGGCGCTGCAGGATGGGGCTGCCTCTGCTCCGGTGGCCAATGCTCCGGCCAAACCCTCGCTATGGGACAAGGTCAAGAAAACGACTGCGGCGACCTGGGACTCCAGGCAGTACGAGCTGTATGTCCCGCTACATACCTGGCACAACCGCCGCCATTATGATGCCGACAAAATCGCCGGCTACAACGAGAATCCATGGGGGCTCGGAATCGGGAAATACCGCTTCGACGACCAGGGGGACTGGCACGGTATTTATGTGATGGCCTTTCTCGACTCGCATAGCCGTGTCGAGCCGGTTTCTGGCTATGGCTACGAAAAGATGTGGCGCCCGAATGCGAACTGGCGCATCGGGGCCGGGTTTACCGCAGGCGTGACGGCGAGACAGGATTATCACTATTTGCCGATCCCGCTGATCCTGCCGCTGCTCTCGATCGAGTACAAGCGTTTCGCGTTGCAGACGACCTATATTCCGGGCGGGCACAACTATGGCAACGTGCTGTTTACCTGGGCGCGCTGGGAGCTGTGAGTTCCTGCTGCCAGAAGGGCGGCGAGGGTCAAACCAGCAGCGATAGCGCTGCGCCGACGGTCAGCGCGGTGGCGGCGACGCGGCCGGCCGTGTACGAATCCTCGGTGTCTCGCTGTTCCGGTGTCTCCGCCTGGATCTGCGCATCCGTCTTGGGGGTGCCGAGTCCGGCGACACCATAGCCGAAACTTTTCAGCTTCGAAGGCTGCTCATTAGAGGCGGTGGGGTCGTCCGCTCCCTTTGCATCGTTCTGCGGTGCGGTGGCATCGCTGCTCAGTGTGACGATGGTGCTGGGCGTTGCCGCCGGCGCTTGGGCTGCTTCGGGCTGGGGGGGGCGCTTGCTTGGCCCGGCCTGTTGCGTGTTCAGAGCGGGGGTCGGACCGGTAACGTTAGTCGGGTTGATGTCCATATTGTCCTCTCTTCGGAGTGTATTGCCTGCCGTTCGGCGAATCCGCCATGAACCGCGGGCATGATCGACGCTCAGGCTTTGGTGTCCACACTGTTGCCAAGATGACTCGGGTTGTTGTTGTACAGTTCGTACGCCGCGACTCCGGCAGCGACCAGCGCAATGGCTGGATGTGCTTCAACGAGCGATGCCGCCTCTTCGACGACTGCCGATGTGGCATTCATTGCGGAGCTGCCCACCGAGCTGATAAATGATCCGACTGCTCCTAAGATCATTGCTTATTCCTTCGTCATTGGGCGTTGACTTCGCCGCAGCGGAGGCAAAAATATCCATCTACACCGCCTGGTGCGGCAAAACTTGCCGCCTCGCCTGAATGCGGCAAGTTGCCAGCACACCTTTCTATCTAGCTGAGACGCAGATTTCCCGCGACTATTACTTGAATTCTTACAGCATTGTCAGCAAATGCCATGCCAACTCGGCCAGTTGTGGCCGATGCTCTCCCGCGATAGGGCCGCTGCCGTTGGCGGACATGACAAAGCCCCGACTGGCGGGGCTTCTGGTGGTTCGGTGCCACGGTGTGACACGATATGAAAGTTTACTCGATATTCTGGATCTGCTCGCGCATCTGCTCGATCAATACCTTGAGCTCCACCGAAGCCTGGGTGGTTTCGGCGGAAACCGACTTCGACCCCAGCGTATTGGCCTCGCGGTTGAGTTCCTGCATCAGGAAATCAAGCCGCTTGCCGGCCTGCCCGTCGGCCCTGAGAATGCGGCGCACTTCGGTCAGGTGGGTCGTCAGCCGGGAAAGTTCTTCATCCACGTCGATTTTCTGGGCAAACAGCGCAAACTCCTGCTTGATGCGGTCATCGTCGATATTATCGAGCGCTTCACGCAGGCGGCCGGAAAGTTTCGCCATGTATGCATCGAGAATCTGCGGCAGTTTCGGCTTGATGGCGGCGACGATGCCTTCCATCGCTTGCACGCGTTCGAGCAGAACACCCTTGAGTTTTTCGCCTTCGCGCGCGCGCGAGGCATTGAAGTCCCCAAGTACGGAAGCGAGGCTTTCCAGGCAAAGTTGATGCAGTACCTCCGGCGCGAGTTCGTTCGATTTGAGCACGCCTGGCCAGCGCATCAGTTCGCCGACAGACAGCCCTTTCGCATCGGTGGCCACGGTCTGCAGCTCGTTGGCGACGGAGAGCAGGCGCTGCAGATAGTCGTGATTGAGTTCCAGCGTGGGCGCCGTGCTATCGAGCTGATTGAGTCCGACGCGGCACTCGAGCTTGCCGCGCGACACCTTGCCGGAGATCATTTCACGCAGCTGAGGTTCAATGATGCGCAATTCTTCCGGCAGGCGCATTTGAACATCGAGGTAACGGTGGTTGACGGCGCGTAGTTCGAGGCTGAGCATCCCTGCCGTAAATTCGCGGGTGGTGGATGCAAACCCTGTCATACTCAAGATCATTTCGGGCTCCCGGTTGTCAGAAAAGGGTTTGGGCCCGAATGGCTGTTTGCAACATGAGCAATTCGGGCCTCAGCACTATAGCAAGGGCATTACCGCGACTCAATCCGCTTGCTAAGCGTTGGCGGTATAATCCGTTTCATTTTTGATCGAGAACATCATGAGAGCAGATTCCCGCGCCGATGATCAGCTGCGCCCCGTACGCATCACGCGCAACTTCACCCGACATGCAGAAGGATCGGTGCTGGTCGAATTCGGCGACACCCGCGTGATCTGCACCGCCAGCGTCGAAGAGACGGTGCCCGGATTTTTGAAGGGCAAGGGACAGGGGTGGGTCACCGCCGAGTATGGCATGCTGCCCCGCTCGACCGGCAGCCGCATGCGTCGCGAAGCCGCCGCCGGCAAGCAAACGGGCCGTACCCAGGAAATCCAGCGTCTGATCGGTCGTTCGTTGCGTGCCGTGGTCGATCTGGCTGCGCTCGGCGAACGGCAAATCCTGATCGATTGCGATGTCATCCAGGCGGATGGCGGAACGCGTACCGCCAGCATCACCGGTGCCTGGGTCGCATTGGCAGATGCCATTGACGGGTTGATTGCGGTGGGCAAGCTGACGGCCAGCCCGCTGCGCGATCATGTTGCCGCGGTCTCGGTCGGCATTGTTGGCGGACAGGCCTTGCTTGATCTGGATTATCCCGAGGACTCGGGTTGCGAAACCGACATGAATGTCGTGATGACCGGCGATGGTCGTTTTATCGAGATTCAGGGTACGGCGGAAGGTGTGCCTTTTTCTCGCGATGAAATGAATCATCTGCTGGACCTGGCTGGCAAGGGAATCGCGGCGCTGATCAGCCTGCAGGTCGAGGCGCGCGCCAGTCGCTGATCCCCGCCGGGGCGCGCAAGGCCCCGGCTCTTCCCCGTTATTTCTTCGACTTGATGAAATTCTGCAGCGAGTTGTAGAACACCGGCGCAGTCAGCGCCATATTGTCCGCGCGATAGCGATCCTTGGCGTTTGGTGCCGAGCTCTGGATGGCAATGATGTAGGTTTTTCCGGCAAAAGTCGCCAGCATCGGCGAACCGCTGTCGCCTGGCAATGTATCGCAGCGGTGGCCAAGCCGGCCATCGCGTTGCAGATCGGTCGCCAGGCAATTCTTGTGCGCCATCATGATGCCTTGCGTATCCTCGGGATAGCCGACATGTACCATGCGCTTGTGAACGCCGGCCAGCGCCTTGGCGAGATCTGCGCGGCTGCCGGCGAATACCGGCAGGTAGCCGTAGGTATTGCCGAGCGGCTCGGCAAGCCTGATGAAGGCATAGTCATAGCGCGCCACGCTTTGCGGTACGTAGACCCCATCCCGCTTATGGATCAGTCCGCGCAGCAGATGCCGGCTTACCATTACTTTGGTCACCGCAACCCGCTTGGCGTATTTGTCGCCCTTTAGTCCGATCGTGAAGTCCTGAGCCGGATCCAGCTGCCCACGCGGGTTGACGAAACAGTGGCCCGCGGTCAGGGCAACGTCCGGTGCCACCAGCGTCGCCGTGCATTGCAGACCGCCGATGGTCTGCAGACGGCCTATTGTCTGCCAGGGCATGCCTGCCGGGCCGACTGCGACACGGTTATCCTTGCCGAAAAACAGTGTCAGTTGTTCCCGGGTGAGTTTATTGGCATGAACCGGCAGGCTACAGATGGCGGCAAGCAGGGCCAGGCCGGGCAAACGCAAATTCATTCAAAGCTCCGAACAATGAAATCGGGGCGCTCAGCGCCCCGGACTCCGTGACTAGACTAAGCCGCTACGCTTATTTTGCGGCCGAGGCTGCGGGCGCTGCGGGTTTCTTTGCTGCCGTGCTGCCTGATTTCTTTGCAGCTGCCGGCTTTCTGGCCGGTTTGACGACGCGGTGCTTGGCGGTCGTGCGATGGATCGGGACCGGGGAAGAGGTCTCGTCCGCCAGTACGGACAGGGAAAGGGTCAATGTCAGCGCGGCGAAGACCGGCAGAATCAGTTTCTTCATCGAGTGGAATCCTCTTGCGAAGGGCAACCCGGCAAGGATGAATACCCGGCTGCTATGGCTGATTTCATGCTAATCATCGCTCACATTACCGTCTAGGCGCTGTTTGTTTCCCCTTGTAACTGAATGTAATAGCAGACCTTCCGGCCAACTGAAAATGAAACGCGCACCGCCTTCAGGCGACGCTTCTACCCGTACCTGACCCCGGTGAGCGCGGGCGATACGCTCGACGATGGCAAGGCCGAGACCATGTCCGCCGGTACTGCGATCCCGGCTCATGTCCAGTCGGACGAACGGGGAGAATATCCGCTCACGGTCTTCCGGCGGGATGCCGGGACCGTCATCGTCGACGATCAGGATGTGGTGGCCCTTTTCGAGTTTCAGCGCGACGCGCACTGTCGTGTTGGTATAACGACGGGCATTCGAGAGCAGATTGTCGAGCACGCGGGTGATCAGGTGCCGGTCGGCGGTGATCGCTTCTGCGCCCGCATCGAGCGGCAGTCTGACCCATTTGAGCTCTGGCGCGAGGGAGGATTGTCCCGCCACGCGGTCGTCCAGCCAACTGGCTGCATCGAAGGTGGTCGGTGCCAGCGGCGCTTCGGGCCGGTCGAGTTTTGCGTGCAGCAGCAATTCCTCGATCAGCTTGTCGATTTCATCCAGGTCGCGCACCATCGCCTCGCGTGCCGGCGACTCGGCCGGCATGTCGAGCAGTTCGAGCCGATAGCGCAGGCGGGCAAGCGGGGTACGCAATTCATGCGCGACAGCGTTGGTCAGTGATTTCTTGCTGGCCAGCAGTTCTGCAATGCTGTCTGCCATACGGTTGAATGCCTGCCCGACGCGCCTTACGCCGGAGCTCTCCGGCAGGCGTGCCCGAGCCGAGAAATGGCCATGCGCGAGCTTGATCGCGGTCTGTTCGATGGTCATCAGGTCACGCCAGTGCGGCCGCATCCAGAACAGCACCGGAATGGCGAGCGATAGGCCGATGAGCGCCAGCAGCGCGTAGTCGAACCATTTGAGCTGATGCAGGAAGAACAGGTAGCGCAATGGTCCGGCCACCAGCACGTAATCACTGTTCTCGATTTTCTGCAGGAACAGATAATTGTTTTCCAGCATGACGATCTCGCCGCGAGCGAGCGCCGCTCGCGATGCATCGTCGAGGTCATAGGCGCTTTCCCGCTCCAGGCGCACATGGAAGGTGAAGCGGTGATCATCCTGTGCCAGCTTTTCCAGCCACAACTCTTGCGGCACCCCTCGCAGCTCGGTTTCGATCAGCGACAGGGTGGTGCGCAGCAGGTCGGACAGATAGCGTTCGCCGACCTTGTCCACGGCCTGTTTGTACACGACGCCCACCAGAATCACCGCGACGAGAAAGCAACCGATCAGCAACAGGTAGAACTGGATGAAAAGCTTGCGCATGCGGCGGCTACTCCCAGCCCGACAAGGAGAACAGATAACCCTTGTTGCGCACGGTCTTGATGCGGAAGGGCTCGTTTGGATTGTCGCCGAGTTTCTTTCTCAGGCGGGAGATTGCCACGTCGATACTGCGGTCGAGTCCGTCGTAGCTGACGCCACGCAACGACTTGAGCAAGGTCTCGCGCTTCATGATTTCGCCGGCGTGGCTCGCCAGCAGCCATAGCAGGTCGAAGTCCGAGGTGGACAGCACCACCTGTTCGCCTTCGAGCCACACGTCGCGATTGACCGGGTCGATGGTGAGTTGGCCGAAGATGCGCTTTTGCGGCAGATGGTTGACAACTTCCGTCGGCGCGGCGGCGTTGGCGGTGTGATTGCGCAGTTGCGCGCGCAAACGGGCCACGAGCACTGACGGCGGGGTCGTCTTGAGAATGTAGTCGTTGGCGCCGAGTTCGAGACCCAGGATCTGGTTCATGTCGCTGTCGAGCGAAGTGAGCATCACGATGGCGCCATTGAATATCGGTCGTAATTCGCGGCAGATGGTCAGACCGTCCTTGCCCGGCAGCATGATGTCAAGCAACACCAGATCCGGCTTTTCTCTGGCGATGGTCTCCATGGCCGTGTCGCCACGCGGCTCGACGACGACGTCCATTTCATGGCGTGACAAAAAGTCGCTGATGAGTCCGGACAGCTCCGGATCGTCTTCGACAAAAACCACGCGGTGAGCCATTTGAATTTCTCCGTCCAACCAGTGTAATGCGGCAAGTATCGCGCGTGCTGACGAGCGGCTCAACCGTTTTACCCTGCTATTAACTCATTGCCCTGACGGATTCGTCGCATATGTGCATGTTTATGTGCAGAAAATCTAGGACTCATCTTACATACGGGTATTGTTCTCGTCGCTAGGCTAGCTGCAAGCCTGAAGACTTAAAGATGATTGCCGTGACGTGCTGGCGGGCGTGTGGAGATGCATTCAAACCCGCAAAGCCTCATAATGAATCGGATTGGGATATGACATCACAACTTTTGTTCTATCGGGATATTACCCCGCTCAACCGCGAAAAACACCGCGATCTGAAATTCCAGGCCCCCGGGGACTGCGGCTTTGCGGCTGGTTGCAATACCGTGCCGATTGCCGGGCCGGAGTTTTTTGCTGCCGCCCACCATTATCCTATCGCGTTCGTCGGCGATGACGATAATCCGGTACCTGTCGTGCTGCTCGGATTGAGCCTTGGCCACAACGATTTCATTGGCGCAGATAAACGCTGGTATGGGCATGCCTATTTGCCTGCGTATGTGCGTCGTTATCCTTTCGTGCTTTCCAGTGAGTCCGACGAACGTTTTACCGTTTGTTTCGATTCTTCTTATTCCGGGTGGAACAATAAGAAAGGGGAAGCGCTGTTCGGCAAGGAAGGACAAAACAGTGCTTTTCTGGATGAGTCGATCGTCTTTTTGCAGGAACTCTCCCGTGCATTGGTCCTGACTCGGGATTTCACCGACAAACTTCGCGCGCTCAATCTGTTTGTCAGCCGGGATCTGCACCTGAAGCATCCCAGCGGCGCCGATTTTATCTTGACGAATTTCCGCGTTGTCGATGAAAAGAAATTCCGGCATCTGCCGGCAAAGCAGATCCGTGAACTGCATCAATCCGGTCACCTGGCCTGGATCGATGCCCATCTGATGTCGCTGAGCAGACTCGGCGACTTGTTTGATATGTACCTGCGGCGGCAGGCGGCCGATACGGCCCGCCAGCATGCCGCTGTCGATGTGGAGGATTGAATAGCATGTTGAAGCGTGTGATCCCTGTGATGTTTGCGCTGGCTTTCGGCGTTGCCCATGCGGCGACGATCGCGACGGTCAACGGCCAGCCGATCGACCAACAGGAACTCGACGATGCCGTGAAAACGGCGATTCAGCTCAGCCATGGTGCGCTGAAGGATTCGCCGCAATTGCGCGACAATCTGAAAAATACCCTGATCAACCGTGCGGTGGTGGTGCAAGAGGCCGAGCATCTCGGCCTGGACAAGCAAGCTGATTTCGTCCGGCACATGAAGGAAACCCATGACACGGCGCTGGAAGCCGCCATGCTTGGCAATGCGGCCAAAAACGCCAAGATCTCCGACAGCGATATCCAGGCCCGTTACAACCAGGTGTCTGCACGTTATGCCAACAGCAAGGAAGTCCATCTGCGTCAGATCGTGACGGCATCGCAGGCCGATGCGCAGCAGGCGCTGGCGCAGTTGAAGAAGGGCGGCAAGTTCGACGCCGTTGCCAAGTCTCGCTCCATCGATCCGTCCGCCAAGGCGACCGGCGGCGACATGGGCTGGGTCAACCTGGTCAACATGGACCCGCAGCTTGCCAGCCGTCTGCAGACCTTCTCCAAGGGGCAGAACAGCGGTGTCGTGCAACTGGGCAATACCTGGCGCATCTTCCGTGTCGACGATATCCGCACCGCCAAGGTGCCGCCGTTGAGTGAGATCAAGCCGGAAATCGAACGGCAGTTGCGCGAAGAGACCGCGGCCAAAACGCTGCAGGATCTGCGCAGCAAGGCCAAGGTGCAGTAATACACGGCTTCCGGTATGTCGTGAAAGCCCCGGGAAACGGGGCTTTTTTGTTGTCAGGATGATGCCTGGGCACAACAGTCGCGCAGTGTGACTCGTGACGCCAATCATGGGGCGCCACCATGGCGTATGGATGGCTAAAGCGTTGCTTTAGTTACACTTGTTCTTAATTGATGTTGTTGATCTTGCTCAATAATTTATGGGGGCGTTAACGGTTGTTAGCTGATTTACATCAATATTTGCCTTGTTTTTTGTGGGCAAAAGCGCTTCTAATACGGGGTGTGCCTGTTAGGCCAAAGGTTGTTTGCGCCAGTGCGCATTGGCTCCAGATCGATGCGTTCGCCGGGGTTCCGGCCGATCAGCGTGGTGTTTCATGGAATGTCGTGCAGTGGGCTACCCGCTGTCGCGTTAATTTTTGTGATTTCCGTTGTCTGGCAGTCGCCCTCCTGTGGTCTTTGCCATCGTCCCGCCCGCGTGGCAGGGGGCTGTGGCCAGGAAGAAGCGGTCGGCTGCCATTGCGGCTGTCCGTCTTCTCCCCCTTAGAACAATGGTGTTCCGGCGGTGTCGCACACCAGGCCAGGAACCCGAATGATTTTTTTTAACCCGTGAAGTCACATGATGAAGAACTGTAGACTTTCCCGCCTGCCCGGAGTGGGCGCGCCGCTGCTGCCGGTGCTGCTCTCCGGTTGCCAAGGCGGAATCCTTGATCCCCGAGGACCCATCGCCGCGGACGAGAAATCCCTGATTCTCACCGCGACCGGTTTGATGCTGCTGGTGGTTGTGCCGGTGATCATCCTCACCCTGGTCTTTGCCTGGAAATACCGCGCGAGCAACACCAATGCCGTCTATGCGCCGAAGTGGGCGCACTCGACGCGCATCGAGGCCGTGGTCTGGCTGATCCCCTGCGTCATTGTCCTGTTTCTGGCCACGCTGACCTGGAAGACCACCCACCAGCTCGATCCCTACCGCCCGATCGCCTCGGCGCAAAAGCCGATCAAGGTGGAAGTCGTCGCGCTCAACTGGAAGTGGCTGTTCATCTATCCCGATCTGAACATCGCTACCGTCAACCAGCTGGTATTCCCGAAGGATGTGCCGGTGAACTTCCGCATCACCTCCGATGCGGCCATGAACTCGTTCTTCATCCCGCAGCTGGGTGGGCAGATTTATGCGATGGCCGGCATGCAGACCAAGCTGCACCTGGTGGCAGCCGAAGCGGGCAGTTATGACGGTTTCTCTGCCAATTACAGCGGTGCGGGCTTCTCCGGTATGAAGTTCAAGGCGATCGCCACCGATACGCCGGCCGAGTTCGACCAGTGGGTGGCCAAGGTGCGCGCCGCCGGACAGACGCTCGACGCGGCAGCCTATCGCCAGCTCGCCCTGCCGAGCCAGAACGTTCAGGTGCGCTACTACTCTGCCGCGACGCCGCAGCTGTTCGACGCGGTCGCTCACAAATACATGGCCGGCCCGCCGCTGGCCTGGAGCGATGACGAAGCGAAGTTGGCTGCGCTGACCAACAGCCTGTGTTCGACCCCGGTCGCAAGGAGTACCAATTGATGTTGCTAGGCAAACTGACTCTCGATTCCATTCCCTACCATGAGCCGATCATCATGGCGACCCTGTCGGGCGTAGGCCTGATCGCCCTGGTGGTGCTGGCGCTGATCACCCGTTACGGCAAGTGGGGCTATCTGTGGAAGGAATGGCTGACTTCGGTCGACCACAAGAAGATCGGCGTGATGTACATCGCCGTAGCGATGGTCATGCTGCTGCGCGGCTTTGCCGATGCAGTGATGATGCGCGGCCAGCTTGCGTTGGCCACCAACGGTCACCTCGGCGTATTGCCGCCCGAGCACTACGACCAGATCTTCACCGCCCATGGCGTGATCATGATCATTTTCATGGCGATGCCGTTCATGACCGGGCTGATGAATATCGTACTGCCGCTGCAGATCGGGGCGCGTGACGTCGCGTTTCCGTTCCTCAATTCGCTCAGCTTCTGGTTGCTGGTGTCGGCCGTTACGCTCGTCATGCTGTCGCTGGGGGTGGGCAATTTTGCCCGAACCGGCTGGTCGGCCTATCCGCCGTTGTCGGAACTGAGCTTCAGTCCCGATGTCGGCGTCGATTATTACATCTGGGCATTACAGATATCGGGGATTGGCACAACACTGACGGCCATCAATTTCCTGGTCACCGTGTTCCGCATGCGTGCGCCGGGCATGAAGCTGATGCAGATGCCCATCTTCACCTGGACCTGCACCTGGGCCAACGTGCTGATCGCCGCCTCGTTCCCGATTCTGACCGGTGCGCTGGCCATGCTGGCACTCGACCGCTATCTGGGCTTCCACTTCTTTACCGGGGAAGCCGGCGGTAACGCAATGATGTACCTGAACCTGTTCTGGGCCTGGGGCCACCCCGAAGTCTACATCCTGGTTCTGCCTGCATTCGGGGTGTTCTCCGAAGTCATCTCGACGTTTACCGGCAAGCGCCTGTTCGGCCATACCTCGATGATCGTGGCAAGCGGCGTGATTTCGGTACTCGGTTTCATGGTCTGGCTACACCACTTTTTCACCATGGGCTCGGGTGCCGACGTCAATGCGTTCTTCGGTATTGCCACGATGGTGATTTCAGTGCCGACCGGCGTGAAACTGTTTAACTGGCTGTTTACCATTTTCCGCGGTCGGTTGCGTTTCGAGCCGCCGGTGCTGTGGACCCTCGGCTTTATGGTGACGTTCTCCATCGGCGGCATGACCGGCGTGCTGATGGCGGTGCCGGGCGCAGACTTCATGCTGCACAACAGCCTGTTCCTGATTGCCCACTTCCATAACACCATTATCGGCGGCGCAGTCTTCGGCTATCTGGCCGGATTCTCGTTCTGGTTCCCGAAGGCGTTCGGCTTCACGCTCGACAAAAAGCTCGGCAAGGCGGCGTTCTGGTTCTGGCAGATCGGTTTCTATTTCGCGTTCATGCCGCTCTATGTGCTGGGCTTCCTCGGCATGACGCGCCGCTTGAACCATACCAACAACCCGGCATGGGATCCTTGGCTTTATCTTGCCTGCGTCGGCGTGGTGCTGATCGCCATCGGTATTGCCTGCCAGTTGCTGCAGATTGCCGTCAGCATTCGCGACCGCAAGAAGAATGCCGACCTGAGCGGCGACCCGTGGGGTGGCCACACGCTTGAGTGGGCAACGTCCTCTCCGCCGCCGTTCTACAACTTTGCCGTACTGCCGCAGGTGCACGATATCGACGCCTTTACCGACATGAAGGAAAAGGGCATTGCCTACCAGATGCCGGCGCAGTACGCGCCCATCCATATGCCGCACAATACGGCGGCCGGTGTGGTGATCGGTGGCTTTGCCGGGGTGCTCGGCTTCGCACTCATCTGGCACATCTGGTGGCTGGCGGTGGTCGGTCTTGTCGGCATCATCGGCGGCGCGCTCGGCCGTGCCTATTCAAGCAACAAGGACTACTACGTTCAGCCCGAGGAGATCGCGGCCATCGAGCTGCGGCATCACCAGCAGATGGGACTGAAAACCGGCGCCACCGATACGGTGAGCGTGTAAGCGGGGATTCTCATGACGACTATGACCGAACAAGCGCATCTCGCGCATGAACACGAGCATCACGACAGCGGTTCGCAGACCGTGCTCGGCTTCTGGCTTTACCTGATGACCGACTGCATTCTGTTCGCCACGGCGTTCGCCACCTATGCGGTGCTCTATCGCAATACCGCCGGAGGCGTGTCGGGCCGGGATATCTTTGACCTCAACTATGTGCTGGTCGAAACCGCGGCACTCTTGCTGAGCAGCATCACCTACGGTTTTGCGATGATTGCCGGACGGCAGGGCGCCAAGCGGGCCGTGCTCGGCTGGCTGGCGGTGACCTTCGCCTTCGGCGCGGTGTTTATCGGCATGGAGCTCAACGAGTTCCATCACCTGATCGTCGAAGGCCACGGGCCCAACGTCAGCGCATTCCTGTCTTCCTTCTTCGGCCTGGTCGGCCTGCACGGTCTGCACGTGACCGCCGGTCTGTTCTGGATGGCGGTCATGATGGTCGAGGTGGTGCGGACCGGCCTGACGCCGCGCGCAATGGTGCGACTCAACTGCCTGAGCCTGTTCTGGCACTTCCTCGACGTGGTGTGGATTTGCGTCTTTACCGTCGTCTATCTGAAAGGAGCGATGTGATGAGTCATGCGGCAGAGCATTCGGCAAGCCATGGCAGCGTGAAATCCTACCTGACCGGCTTCGTGCTGTCGGTGATCCTTACCGCCATTCCGTTCTGGCTGGTCATGACGGGGGCGTATGGCCATCAGGCCACGCTCGCAGCCATCTTCGTGTTTGCCGTGGTGCAGATCCTGGTGCATCTGAAATACTTCCTGCATCTCGATTTCGTAACGGCCGAGGGCAAGCTCAACAGCTTCTCCTTTCTGTTCACTGCAGTGGTTATCGTGCTGCTCGTCGGGTTGTCGATCTGGATCATTACCACGGCCGACACCCTGATGATGCGGTGAGAGGAACAGATTTGAAGCTCAACCGATATTTGCAGGTGACCAAGCCCGGCATCATCGCCGGCAACCTGATCTCGGCGGCCGGCGGTTTTCTGCTGGCCGCACAGGGACATGTCGATTATGCACTGTTGGCTGCGACGCTGATCGGGCTGTCCCTGGTGGTTGCTTCCGGCTGCTCGATCAACAACTGCATCGACCGCGACATCGATGCCCGCATGCAGCGTACGCGCAAGCGGGTGCTGGTGACGGGCGCGATGAGTCCGAAGGCGGCCTTTGCCCATGGCATTCTGCTCGGACTTGTCGGGTTCGGGCTGTTGTGGTTCGGTACCAACGCGCTCGCCTTTGCCTGCGCGTTGGCGGGGTTCGTCATCTACGTGGGGATATACAGCCTGCTGATGAAGCGGCGCTCGGTCTATGGCACCCTGGTCGGTAGCCTGTCCGGCGCAGTGCCGCCCGTGGCCGGTTATTGCGCGGTGACCGGGCGGTTCGATCTGGGGGCGATCATCCTGCTGGCCATGTTCAGCTTGTGGCAGATGCCACACTCCTACGCGATTGCCATTTTCCGGTTGCAAGACTACGAGGCGGCCGGCATTCCCGTGTTGCCGGTGGTGCGCGGCGTGAGCAAGGCCAAACAGCAGATCGTGCTGTACATTCTGGCTTTCACCGTGGCAACCATCATGCTGGCCGTCGGCGGTTATGTCGGTTACGGCTATCTGGCCGTTGCCTGCGCAACCAGTCTGTGGTGGCTGAAGATGGCGCTTGGCGGCTATCGACCGCGTGTGGACGAGCGCGTGTGGGCGCGGCAGGTGTTTTTCTTTTCGATCGTGACCATTACCGCGCTGTCGGTCATGATGGCGCTCGATGGCCAGACTCCGGTGCATCAGGCGCTACTTGCTTCGCTCTGAGCTGTTTGACGGGTCTGATGTGAGCGAATTTTGAAAAAGTTTGTTAGCCGGGTTGCCTGCTAGTGTTTTGCAAGGCAGAATTGGAGCGCATTACGCGTTGCCGGGTGGTCCCTCGCCCGGCTCGTCGCGGGAAAGCGGGCGATATGCCCGTTTTTCCTGCTCTTGCGGAAGAGGCGGTCTAGCGCCTCTCTGTTTTTTTTTAACTCGCAGACGAGCGCTTATCTCCATGAATTCCTTGAAACGCTTTGCGGTTTCCTCCGGGCTTGCGGCCGCGATGTTGTTGCCGGTTGCTTCGTTCGCTTCCGTTTCGCTTCTCTCTATTTCCGACAGTATTGCGACTACCGTCGGCAGTATTTCCCAGTCGTCGGACAGCTCTTCCAAGACCGTAAAGAATATCGCGGAAGGCGATTATAAAGTCATCGCCGTTGCCCGTGCCGACGGTACGCATCCGGGACGGACCCAGGTGACCCTGGCTGCCACCGCCGATGCGCAGAATCCGGTTTTCAATCTGTACGTTCCGCAGGCGGACATGCAGCAAAGCGATGTGCATGTCGGTGACATCGTTCATGCGCAAAAGCGCGCCTATGGTCTGGCCTTCGCCCGCCAGGGTGCGGATCAGCCTTTCGCGCTGGTCCTGGATGACCGCTGGAACAATGAGTTCCGCCCGCGGCTCGTGTCCTGACCGTTCTCGTGGCTGACCATCCCCCTGCCGGCAAGCCTGGTCGCTGGCTGCTTGCATTCTGTCTGATGCTGACTGTCGTGGCCGGCTTTGCGCCGGCTGCGCAGGCATCGTCACTGATGTTCTGTACCCGGCCACCCAGCGCGTCGGTAGAAACCAAGAGCCGTTTGCTGCTGTTCAGCAATGCTCTGCGGCAGATGCTCGATCAGACGTCGAATCGCGCCGTGATCATTTCCCGCTCGGGGCTGGATCTCGATCGCTTCGATATTCGCCTGTCACATGCAGGGATCAGTCTGCGCGACAATCCCGATGCATCGTGGTCGGTACGGCAGCTGTATTTCTCCTGCGACGAATATCGTCCGCATATCTACGACCAGGGGCTGCCGGGATTCCTGATGGACCAGGGGGAGGGGAGCCATGTTTTCATCTCCATGGTGTTTCTGCCGCCCGACGCCGAGAGGCAGTTGATTGCGGCTGCGGCCAACAACAAGCTTGCCGCCGGTCTGCAAGTCGGCGATTACAGCGCTGACGCCTATCCGTACTCGACCAAATACCAAAACTGCAATCAATGGCTGGCCGAGATCCTTGCGTATGCATGGGGAGGTTTGCCGGCGGACGGCCAATTGCGTGAACAGGCGCAAACCTGGCTGCGTGCGCAGAACTATTCGCCGAGCGTCGTCGACGTCAAACATCAATACATGGTCTGGCTGGCGCATTTTGTTCCGCTGGTGCACAACGATGACCAGCCGGAGGAGACGCTGGATGATCATCGCTATCAGCTGAGTCTGCCCGATTCCATCGAACGGTTTGTGCGTCAATACATCCCGGGCAGCCATCGCGTGCAAATGTGCCTGCGTGGCGACAAGCTCGTCACTCATGAAGGCTGGGATGACATCCCCGCGGGTTGTGTCGCGCAGGCGGGCGATACGGTGCGCGATCTGGATGGCGGTTCATGATGCGGAGCGGCTGGCCGCTGCTCAGGTTTCTCTCTCGTGCTTTGCCGAATGCTTGACCCTGTTTGGGCCATGATAGGATAATTACACGTTTATTCATCTGCTTGCCTGCCTCGCCTTGGCTGCTTCGCAGCCCGCCTTGAGTAAGCAGGATCCTGACCCGCACGGGTCAAGTCATTACGGCGCCAATGAACAGCAACCATCCTTTTCCCGCTCCCGCCACTGCTCCGGTGACGTCCCTTCCTCCTCGCCGCCTGTCCGTGGCGCCGATGCTCGATTGGACCGACCGGCATTACCGTTTCTTCGCACGTCTGATCACGCGCCATACCTGGCTTTACACCGAAATGGTGACGACAGGGGCTCTGCTCCATGGCGATGTTGAGCGGCATCTGCGTTTTGATGTCAGCGAGCACCCGCTCGCGCTGCAATTGGGCGGTTCCGAGCCGGCCGATCTGGCGCGTTGCGCCAGGCTCGCGGCGCAGTGGGGGTACGACGAGGTCAATCTCAATGTCGGCTGTCCGTCCGAGCGGGTGCAGAAGGGGGCGTTCGGTGCCTGTCTGATGGCCGAGGCCGCTTTGGTTGCCGACTGCGTGCGGGCCATGCGCGATGCAACTGACATTGATGTCACCGTCAAGCATCGCATCGGCATCGATCAGATCGAGCACTATGGGTTTCTGAGCGACTTTGTCGATACCGTCGCCGCTGCCGGCTGCCGGACTTTCGTCGTGCATGCCCGCAACGCGATACTCAAGGGCTTGTCGCCGAAAGAGAACCGCGATATTCCCCCGCTTAAATACGACTACGTCTACCGCCTCAAGGCCGAGCGGCCCGAACTTGAAATACTGATCAACGGCGGGGTGCGGACGCTGGACGACATCGATGCGCATCTGCGTCACGTCGATGGTGTGATGGTCGGCCGCGAGGCCTATCACAATCCTTATCTGATGGCGGAGTGGGATGGCCGCTACTACGGCGATGCCGCCCTGCCGCGTACCCGGGTCGAAGTGGTCGAGGCCCTGGTGCCATATGTCGAGCGCATGGTGGCGGAAGGGCATAAAGTGCGCAATATCGCCCGCCATGTGCTCGGTCTGTTTCAGGGGGTTCCCGGTGCGCGTCGCTGGCGCCGGATGCTTTCGGATGCCGTCTGTCTCGATGGCGCCGGTGCAGATCTGCTGTTCCGCGCCTTGGCCGAGCTGTCCGGACAAGACCAGTTGGAACCGCAACAGGGATGAAGATGAAGAAACTGCTCTGGGTCTGCCTGATCTTGTCGCTTCCCACGGCCGCCGAGCCGGTGCTGAAGCTGTATAACTGGCGCGGTTCGCTGGCCGAGCCGACCATAGAACGTTTCGAGCAGCGCTGCCAGTGTCGCGTGGTGCAGGAGTTCTATGGCGACAACGAGGAGATGACCGCCCGTCTGGCCTCCCGCGATAGCGATATCGATGTGGTGTTTCCATCCAGCTTTGCCATTCCGCCACTGGTGCGGCAAAAGCTGCTGCAGCCGCTCGACAAGTCGAAGCTGCCCAATATCGGCAATCTCGAACCGCTTTTGATGAATCCCGGTTACGATCCGGGCAATGTCTATACGGTGCCGTCGGTGCTGTCTCTCACTGCGGTCGGCTACAACATCGACAAGTTGCGCGAGCTGAAGATCGATCCATACAGCTGGTCGGTGATTTTCGATCCTAAGGTGCTGGCCAGGTTGAAAGGGCACGTGACGGTGCTCGACAGCGCACGACCGGTATTTGCCGCCGCGCTGCTGTATCTGGGGCGCAATCCCAACAATGCGACCGACGACGATTACCGCCGGGCCCGCGATCTGATCGCCGCCGCACGCCCGTACTGGACATCGTTTTCCACCGAGCACTACTGGAAAGAGCTGGTCTCCGGCGATGTCTGGGTATCGCTCGGTTACTCGACCGAGTTCTATCAGGCGCGCGAGGAGGCACAACGCGAACACAAGCCGTATACCATCGGCTATGTGCTGCAACGCGAGGGCAACGAGCTCGGTATCGATACCATGGCGATTCCCGCCTCGGCCCCGCATCCCGAGCTGGCGCACCGCTTCATCAATTTCATGTTGTCGGGCAAGAATGCCGCCGATCTGACCAATCTGGTCGGCGCCACCAATCCGGTACGTACCGCGCAGCCCTATTTCCACGATGACGTGAAATATCACCCGGTGATCAATCCCGATCTTTCTGCTTTGCGCAAGTGGGTCGTGCTGCGGGAAATGCCGCTGCCCCGCTTGCATCAGATCAAGCATATGTGGAACCAGATCCGCTATGGCCACGTTGCACCTGTAGCGCCGGCCTCTTCTTCCGGGAGAAACGATGTTCGAAAAACTGGTTCTGGCCAGCAATAACGCCGGCAAACTGCGCGAGTTCGGCGCCTTGCTGGCGCCGCTCGGCATTACTGTGGTGGCTCAGCGCGAGCTTGATGTGCCGGAGTGTCCCGAACCCTATGGCACCTTCCTCGAGAATGCGCTCGCCAAGGCGCGCCACGCGAGCCGTCTGACTGGTCTGCCTGCGCTGGCCGATGATTCCGGCCTGTGCGTCACCGCACTTGGCGGCATGCCTGGCGTGCTGTCGGCGCGTTTCGCCGGCGAACCGAAATCCGATGCGCGCAACAACAGCCTGCTGGTGGAGCGCCTGCAAGGCCAGTCGGACCGTTCGGCCTGGTATGTCTGCGTACTGGTGCTGGTGCGGCATGCCGACGATCCGCATCCGCTGGTCGCCGATGGCGTCTGGCATGGCGAGATTCAGGATCAGCCTGCCGGCGAGGGCGGCTTCGGCTACGACCCGTATTTCCGTTTGCCCGGGCATGGCTGCACCGTTGCCGAGTTGCCGGCCGTGACGAAAAACCACGAGAGCCACCGTGGCCAGGCCATGCAGCGCTTGCTGCAGATGCTGCGGGAACGTGCATGAGTGTTGCGCCGGTTTCCTTCGGCGGCCTGACGCAGTTGCCGCCCCTGTCGCTATACGTGCATTTCCCCTGGTGCGTGCGCAAGTGTCCTTACTGCGATTTCAACTCGCACGAGGCGCGTGCCGGGTTCGATGATCTTGCCTACGTCGCGGCGCTGCTTGCCGATCTGGAGTCGGCCCTGCCTGCCGTCTGGGGCAGACCGGTGCATACGGTGTTCATCGGCGGCGGTACACCGAGCCTGCTGTCGCCTGGTGCGCTCGAGACCCTGCTCGACGGTATTCGCGCCCGTGTGCGCCTGCTGCCCGAGGCGGAAATCACCCTCGAGGCGAATCCGGGTACGTTCGAGGCGGAGAAATTCCGCGCTTTTCGCGCGGCAGGCGTCAACCGTCTGTCGGTCGGCATTCAGAGCTTCGACGATGCGCAGCTCAAGACGCTAGGCCGCATTCACGACAGCCGCCAGGCGCATGCGGCGCTCGACATCGCGCGCGCGCATTTCGACAACGTCAATCTCGATCTGATGTACGCATTGCCGCAGCAGACGCTCGCTGGGGCACTCGCCGACCTTGATGCCGGCATTGCGCATGGCGTGACGCATCTGTCCGCCTACCACCTCACCATCGAACCCAATACGCTGTTCTACCGCTACCAGCCGGACGGACTCCCCGACGAGGACCGGGCGGCCGATATGCAGGAAGCCATCGAGGCACGACTGGCCTCGGCCGGTTTCGAGCATTACGAAACCTCGGCCTTTGCGCGGCCTGGCCGGCAGTGTCGGCACAATCTCAACTACTGGCGTTTCGGCGACTATCTTGGCATCGGCGCCGGGGCGCATGGCAAGATCAGCGCCCATGACGGCATCGTGCGCGAAATGCGCTACAAACAGCCTGCCGCCTATCTGCAGGCGGTTGCGGCCGGCGATGCGGTGCAGACGCGTGAGCGCGTGGCGCGGCGCGATCTGCCGTTCGAATTCATGATGAACCTGCTGCGCTTGACCGACGGCTTCGCGCTGAACCTGTTTGCCGAGCGTACCGGCTTGTCGCTGGCGGCGATCAGCGGCGAACTTGCACGTGCCGAAGCCGACGGACTGATCGAACGCGATCTGCATTCGTTGCGGCCGACCTTGAAGGGGCAGCGCTTCCTCAACGATCTGCTCGGCCTCTTCCTGGCCGACGATTGACGCGCCATTCGCAACCGATGTTGTAAAATTCGTATGTCATTCTCCGTTGTCGTCATATGCCCTTGACGGGCGGGGGAGGGCTTGGCATTCTAGAGCCCCAACTCCAAACTTGCGTTTGATAAAATCGGAGATCACCCATGATGAGTCGTAGTAAAACCGCGTTGCTGGCTGCCGTGCTTGGCCTCCTGTCCACATTCGCCCTCGCGGAAGGGACGCCGGTCGGCGTCTGGAAGAATATCGATGATGTAACCCATCAGGCCAAGGCGCTGATCCAGATCGATCAGGACAGCAATGGAGTCCTGTCGGGCAAGATCGTCAAGCTGCTGCAGCACCCGGACGCCACCTGCGATAATTGCGACGGCGCACTCAAGGGCAAGCCGGTCATCGGCATGACCATCCTGTGGGGCCTGAAGCAGGACGGCAAGACCTGGGATGGCGGCCGCATCCTCGACCCGAAGTCCGGCAAGGTCTACAGCGCCAAGATGACGGTGGTCGATGGCGGGCAGAAGCTCGAAGTGCGCGGCTTCCTCGGCATTTCCCTGCTGGGGCGCAGCCAGATCTGGGAACGTCAGTAAGCTTACCCTGCACCGTTTATCTGAAGGCGCCGGCAGAGTATTCTGCTGGCGCTTTTGCTTTGTTCCGATACAATCAGCGGTCATGACGACATCGACCGATCTTGCCAACCAACCGTTGACGGCCGCGCCGGCTTTGGCAAAGAAACTGGACAAACTCGGTATTCGCCGCCGCTTCGATCTGGTCCTGCACCTGCCGTTGCGTTACGAGGACGAAAGTCATCTCCATCCGATCAGGCAGGCCCCCTATGGCCAACCCGTGCTGGTGGAGGGCATTGTCAGCGGCCAGGAAGTCCAGTTCCGTCCGCGCCGGCAGCTGCTGGTCCGCCTCGAAGACGATAGCGGGCAGTTGCTGTTGCGCTTCATCCATTTCTATCCCAGCCAGCAGAAACAGATGGCCAAAGGCGTGCGTCTGCGCGTGCTGGGCGAAATCCGCCATGGCTTTCTCGGCGACGAGATGGTGCATCCGAAATGCCATCCGGTCGCGGAAGGGGAACCGCTGGCCGATCGCCTCTCCCCGGTCTATCCGACGCTTGCCGGCCTTGGCCAGGCACAATTGCGGCGGCTGATCCATGCCGAGCTGAAGACGCAGCCGATGGAAGAAACGCTGCCGTCCGGCGTGCGCGAATCGCTCGGCCTGTGCACGTTCGCGGCGGCGGTGCAATTGCTGCATGCTCCACCGCCCGAGTATTCGCTGCAGCAGCTCGGCGACCCGCTGTTGCCGGCCTGGCAGCGGCTCAAGTTCGACGAATTGCTGGCGCAGCAACTGTCGATGCGGCTTTCCTATCGCGAGCGGCGCAGCGGCAAGGCGCCGCAGCTTGTCGGCGACGGCCGCTTGCGCACGGCGTTGTCCGCTCAGCTACCGTTTGCGCTCACTGCTGCCCAGCAGCGCGTGCTGGAAGAAATTCTGCACGATATGACCGATTCGCGGCCGATGCAGCGCCTGTTGCAGGGTGATGTCGGCAGCGGCAAGACCGTGGTCGCTGCGATGGCGGCACTGGCGGCGATCGAGGCCGGCTATCAGGTCGCGCTGATGGCACCGACGGAAATCCTCGCAGAACAGCATTTCCTCAAATTGTCCGCCTGGCTGGCGCCGCTCGGCATCGCGGTCGCCTGGCTGTCCGGGTCGCTGCGCAAGAAGCAGAAAACCGAAGCACTCGAACAGGTGGCATCCGGTGCGACGCCATTGGTGGTGGGCACGCATGCGCTCTTTCAGGACGATGTGGTTTTTCGCCGGCTCGGTTTGGCCATCGTCGACGAGCAGCATCGCTTCGGTGTCGGCCAACGGCTCGCACTTAAGGCCAAGGGGGGCGAACCGCACCAGTTGATGATGTCGGCCACGCCGATTCCGCGCACGCTGGCGATGAGCTATTACGCTGATCTGGATGTCTCCATCATCGACGAAATGCCGCCGGGACGTTCACCTATCGTCACCAAGCTGGTCAGCGGTGCGCGCCGCGATGAAATGATCGCCTATGTCGACCGGATCTGTGAGCGTGGCCAGCAGGCTTATTGGGTCTGCCCGTTGATCGAGGAGTCGGAAACCCTGCAGCTGCAGACGGCGGTCGATACGCACGCGGCGCTGGGTGAAGCCTTGCCTCAATGGCGGGTCGGCCTCGTGCACGGGCGCATGAAGCCGGCGGAAAAGGCCGAGGTCATGGCGGCGTTTGCCTGCAACGAAATTCAGTTATTGGTGGCGACGACGGTGATCGAGGTTGGTGTCGATGTGCCGAATGCGACCTTGATGGTGATCGAGCACAGTGAACGCATGGGACTCGCGCAATTGCATCAGCTGCGCGGCCGGGTAGGGCGCGGCAGCGCTGGCGGCGTGTGTGTGCTGGTGTTCGAAACGCCGTTGTCGGCATTGGCCAAGGCCCGCTTGAAGGTCATCTACGAAAATACCGACGGCTTCGAGATCGCTCGCCAGGACTTGAACCTGCGCGGCCCGGGTGAATTGCTCGGCGCGCGGCAAAGCGGGCTGCCGATGCTGCGTTTTGCCGATCTCGAGCAGGATGGCCATTTGCTTGAGCTGGCGCGCGAGCTCGCGCCGCGCATGCTCAGCGATACGCCCTTGCTCGCCGACGCGCATCTGCGGCGTTGGCTGGCCGGGCGCGAGCATTTCCTCAAGGCTTGAGTGGCTGGTAGCCGCTCTTGCCTTGCGTCAACAGCGATCGGGGTCTGTGAATCTTGATTTCCGCCGGACGGCTTCGTTCGACGGCATTTTTCCATGCTGCTGCCGGGCAAAAAAAATGCCTTGGCTGGGGGGCCAAGGCATAAATGGGATTGCTGCAAACAACAAAGGAGAAACCATGATGAAGCGTCACTATATTAGCAACACTTAAACTTCGTATCAATTGTTTCGCAGCTTCGTCGCTTGACCTACGTCAAATTACGTTCAGTGAGTAGGTAATTTCCTATATTGCACATTCTGTATCAGTCTGCTTGGCAGCGAAAACGCCAGGCAGGCGATCAATGAATCCAGAGTGCCGCCAGATAATACAGACCCGCCGCCAGCGCCATCGAGACCGGCAGCGTGAACAGCCAGGCCAGCATGATGTTGCGGATCGTGCCGAACTGCAGGCCGGATTTATCGGCGACCATCGCGCCGGCGACCCCGCTGGAAAGTACGTGGGTCGTTGATACCGGCATGCCCAGCAGGCTTGCCATCCCGATCGAAATCGCCGCGGTGATCTGTGCCGACAGGCCTTGTGCGTAGGTCATGTCTTTCTTGCCGATGCCTTCGCCGACGGTCTTGACCACGCGGCGCCAGCCGATCATGGTGCCGATGCCGAGTGCCATCGCGACCGACATGATGACCCAGGTCGGTGCGTATTCGGTGGTCTGGGTCAGGTCGGCACGCAGGCTTTGCAAATGGCGCTTGTCGCCATCGGTCAGATTGGGCAGCGACGACGCAAGTTTGGCCGCGTCGTCGAGGCACAGCAGCCGGGTGCGCACATCCCAGCGCTGGGTGGGCGAGAGTTGCGAGTAGTCGTCGCCGATCGCGAGCGTCTTGTTCAGCTCGTCGACCGTTTGCGCGGTTGCCTGCGGATTACAGCCGTGCGTTGCCGCATGATTGTTCTTGGCCAGCAGCGGCGCGAGTCCCGTGGCATGAACCTGGTAGAACTGCTGCAGGTGCAGGGCTGCATCGCGGGTGCGGTCGATCTGGTAGGAGTTGCTGTCCAGATTGAGGACATAGTTGGCCGGCACGATGCCGATCAGCACCAGCATGATCAGGCCGACACCCTTCTGCCCGTCGTTGGAGCCGTGGGCGAAACTCACCCCCATGGCGGAAACGATCAGCATGAAACGCGTCCAGAATGGCGGATGCTTGCGTCCCTCTACCTGTTGGCGCTGATAGGGCGTCTTGTGCATATTGCTCATGCCGCGGTAGCGGCGCAGCAGAATGATGATGATGCCGGAAATCAGGAAGCCGACGATCGGCGACAGCAGTAGCGACATGCCGACTTCAATGGCTTTGCCCCAATTGATGCCTTCATTGAGCGGCGTGTGATTGATCAGCGCATTGGCGAGGCCGACGCCGAGGATCGCGCCGATCAGGGTGTGTGAGCTGGATGCCGGCAGGCCGAGATACCAGGTGCCGAGATTCCACAGGATGGCGGCGGCGAGCAGGGCGAAGACCATCGACATGCCGTGCGCGGTGTTGACCGATACCAGCAGATCGACCGGCAGCAGATGCACGATGGCATAGGCGACGGCCAGGCCGCCGGAGAGTACGCCCAGAAAATTGCACAGGCCGGAAGCAAAAACGGCGAGGCGCGGTTTCATCGACTGGGTATAGATGACGGTAGCGACCGCGTTGGCGGTGTCGTGAAAACCGTTGATGAATTCAAACGTGAGTACAAAGCCGAGGGATAGAAATAACGTCAGCGCAAGGCGCAGATCCAGCCCTGAAAAGAGTGCCAGCATGGTAAGTATTTACGGTTTTAGTCTGAGGAGCGATTGTTGGTGGCGCGTGGATTTACGTCAAGCAGCGCAAGGCAACTCCCGACCCTTGTGTCGTATCCTGTGCAGCAGCGAACGAATCTGCTTGACAGTGCAGGGCGGGTACGAGGGGTAAATTCTAACGGGTACAGAAAAGCCCCTAGAGTTCAGGGGCTTGCATGTCGGACAATCGACGGCCATCAACCGAATTTGCCGGTGATGTAGTCCTCGGTCGCGCGCTGCTTCGGTGTGGTAAAGATCGTGTCGGTTTCGCCGAACTCGATCATCTCGCCCAGATACATGTAGGCTGTGTAATCGGAAACCCGCGCCGCCTGTTGCATATTGTGCGTGACGATGGCGATGGTGTAGTCCTCTTTCAGCTCGTGAATCAGCTCTTCGATATGCGCGGTCGAGATCGGGTCCAGCGCCGAGGTCGGTTCATCGAGCAGCAGCACTTCCGGTTTCGATGCAACCGCCCGGGCGATGCACAGCCGTTGTTGTTGCCCGCCGGACAGCGAATGGCCGGACTGGCGCAGCTTGTCCTTCACTTCCTCCCACAGCGCTGCCTTGCGCAACGCCCATTCCACCCGGTCGTCCATTTCGGTTTTGCTGAGTCTTTCGTACAGCTTTACGCCAAAGGTGATGTTGTCGTAGATCGACATCGGAAATGGCGTCGGCTTCTGGAACACCATGCCGACCTTGGCGCGCAGCAGATTGACGTCGATGTCGCGACCGAGAATGTTGCGCTCGTCCAGCCATATTTCACCCTCGGCCCGCAGTCCCGGATAAAGCTCGAACATGCGGTTGAAGGTGCGCAGCAGTGTCGACTTGCCGCAGCCGGACGGTCCGATGAAGGCGGTTACCTTGTTGGCCGCGATCTCGAGGGAAATCGTCTTGAGCGCATGAAAGTTGCCGTAGTAGAAGTTCAGGTTCTTGACCTGCAGTTTTGTGCTGTTGTCTGCCATAGCGTACGGACCTTAATGCGATTGATGTTTTTGACTGCCGAGCCAACGCGCGACGATGTTGAGCCCGAGCACGCTGAAGGTGATCAGCAGCGAGCCTGCCCATGCCAGCGTGTGCCAGTCTTCGTAGGGGCTCATCGCGAACTGGAAGATCACGATGGGTAGATTGGCCATCGGCTGGTTCATGTTGCCGTTCCAGAACTGGTTGTTGAGCGCGGTGAACAGCAGTGGCGCCGTTTCGCCTGAAATGCGCGCGACAGCCAGCAGAATCCCCGTGAGCACGCCCGACTTGGCTGCGCGCAATGTCACGTAGAGGGTGACCTTCCACTGCGGGGTGCCGAGTGCCACCGCGGCTTCGCGCAGGCTGTTGGGCACCAGGCGCAGCATGTTTTCCGTGGTGCGCACCACGACCGGGATCACCAGCAGCGATAGTGCCAGCGAGCCGGCCCAGCCGGAGAAGTGGCCCTGGACGACGACGAAGACTTCATAGACGAACAGGCCGATGACGATCGACGGTGCCGACAGCAGGATGTCGTTGATGAAGCGGGTTGCCGGCGCAAGCCAGCCGCGCAGACCGAATTCGGCCAGGTAGATGCCGGCCAGGATGCCGATCGGCGTACCGATGAGCGTGCCGAACACGGTCATCAGCAGGCTGCCGACAATGGCATTGCCGAGCCCGCCGGTGGCACCGGGCGGCGGCGTGCTCTGGGTGAAGACCGACAGGTGGATGCCGCCCAGGCCGTTTTGAAGCAGTGTGAACAGGATCCAGCACAGCCAGAACAGGCCGAAGAGCATGGCCAGCATGGAGACGCCCATATTGAAGGCGTTGACCAGGCGCCGGCGGCGATAGATCGAGTTGTTCATTGAGTTGGATTCCGTCTTGTGCCGCGCAGGCGTGTGTAGCAATGTCTCGCTCATTTCGGCTTTTCCGCTCACGATGATTGGCCTTCGCGGCTCTTCAGGCGCAGAAGCAGCAGCTTGGAGCAGGCGAGCACCACGAAGGTGATGAAGAACAGGATCAACCCCAGATGGATGAGCGAGGCAACATAGATTTCACCGTTGGCTTCGGCGAATTCGTTCGCCAGCGACGATGCGATCGAGTTGCCGGGCTGGAACAGGCCGGGGGCGAAGTTGGACGAGTTGCCGATCACGAAGGTGACCGCCATTGTTTCTCCCAGCGCACGGCCAAGTCCGAGCATGATGCCGCCAACGACGCCGGTCTTGGTGTAGGGCAATACGACGTAGCGGACAACTTCCCAGGTCGTCGAACCCAGGCCGTAAGCCGATTCCTTCAGCAGCACCGGCACGACCTCGAAGACGTCGCGCATGACCGAGGCAATGAACGGAATCACCATGATGGCCAGGATCAGCCCTGCGGTGAAAATGCCGATCCCCATCGGTGCGCCCTGGAAGATCCAGCCGATGAGCGGAATGGGGCCGATTGTGTCGATCAGCCAGGGCTGGATGTGTTCGGAGAAGTAGGGGGCAAACACAAACAGGCCCCACATGCCATAGATGATGGACGGAATGCCCGCCAGCAGTTCGACCGCGATGCCGAGCGGCCGCTTGAGCCAGGTCGGGCACAGCTCGGTCAGGAACAGTGCAATGCCGAAGCTGACCGGTACCCCGATCAACAACGCAATGAACGAGGTGATCAAGGTGCCGAAAATCGGCACGGCGGCGCCGAACTGGTCGGTGACAGGATCCCACTGGCTCGACGTGATGAAGCCCAGGCCGAACTTGTGAATGCTCGGCATGGCGCCGATCAACAGCGACAGCAGGATGCCAAGCAGCAAGGCCAGCACCAGAAAGGCGAAGGCGCGGGTAACGACCTTGAAGAATTGATCGAGCAGCATCTGGCGCCGCATGGTTTGATCGTTACTGAACTTTTCCATACACGGACTCGATAGTGGTTCAGAGACAAAAGCCGGGGAGTTTCTCCCCGGCCCGCGCTGGCAGTAAGGCTTGCCAGGAATTCATTTACTTCCAGACCGGTTGACCGCTGGCATCGGTAATCTGCTTCCAGCTGTCGTGAATCATTCCCTTGACGTTATCCGGCAGCGGGATGTAATCCATGCTGTTGGCTGCGCCATCGCCATGCTTGTAGGCCCAGTCGAAGAACTTGAGCGCTGCCTCGGCCTGGGCCGGCTTGTCCTGCTTCTTGTGCATCAGGATGAAGGTGGCACCGGCGATCGGCCAGGTTTGCGCGCCAGGCTGATTGGTCAGCAGCAGATAGTAGCCCGGGGCCTTCTTCCAGTCGGCATTGCCAGCCGCTGCCTTGAAGGTGGCGACGCTCGGCATCACGAATTTGCCTGCCGCGTTTTCCATCTGACCAAAGGTCATGTTGTTCTGCTTGGCATAGATGTATTCGACGTAGCCGATCGAACCCTTGATACGGTTGACAAAGTTGGCGACGCCTTCGTTGCCTTTGCCGCCCTGGCCAACCGGCCAGCTCACCGAGGTATTGCTGCCGACCTTGCTGGCCCAGTCAGGCGAAACCTTCGACAGATAATTGGTGAAGATGAAGGTCGTGCCCGAGCCGTCCGCACGGCGTACCGGGAAAATGGTGTCCTTCGGCAGCTTTACGCCCGGATTGAGCTTGGTGATGGCCGGGTCGTCCCAACGCTTGACCTTGCCCAGATAGATGTCGGCGATCAGCTTGCCGGTAAACTTCAGCTGGCCGGGCTTGACGCCGGGGATGTTGACGACCGGTACCACGCCGCCGATGACGGTCGGGAACTGGGTCAGGCCGGACTTGTCCAGAACATCGGGCTTGAGCGGCATATCGGATGCGCCGAAATCCACGGTCTTGGCGGTGATCTGTTTGATGCCGCCGCCGGAGCCGATGGACTGGTAGTTCATCTTGTTGCCGGTTTCGGTTTGATATGTGGCAGCCCACTTGGCGTACAGCGGATACGGGAAGGTTGCACCGGCACCGGTGATGTCGGTGGCAAATGCGCTGACGGATACAAGGGCGCTGGCGGCAACGGCCAGACGAATCGTGGCTTTCATCGAGCGAAACTCCATTGGTAGTAGGTGCGTTCGGATGCCTCGCATTCTCCCTTCCCTTTTTTTCAGAAATATTACAGTTTCAAGATATCTCGCGGAGATCGCCTTCTCACCTTGTACTGTGGCGGGATATAATCCGTCCCGTTCCAATCGGGAGAATGCTGTATGCCAGCCAAGCTTGTGGTGGGAAACTGGAAGATGAATGGCAGTCTTGCGTCCAACCGCAAGCTGGTTAAAGCCATGCTCGAAGATGCGCGCATCAATCGTCCGGGCATCGCATTGGCTTCGCCGTACGTCTACTTGCTGCAGCTGGCGGATCTGCTTCATATGAGTCCGATCGACGTTGCCGCACAGGATGTCAGCCAGTTTGGACGTGATGGTGCATTTACCGGTGAAGTGTCCGCTTCCATGCTTGCCAATGTCGGCTGCCGCTATGCGCTGGTCGGGCATTCCGAGCGACGTCAGTATCTGCGTGAAGACAGCGAGGTGCTGGCCAGGAAGCTGACTAATGCGCTCGAGGCCCATCTGACCCCCATTTTCTGCGTCGGTGAGACCCTGCAGGAGCGGGAGTCGGGCGCGCACCTCGATGTCATTCGCCGGCAGCTCGATATTGCAGTACAGTTTTCTCCCAGGCAGGTGATCGTTGCATATGAGCCGGTATGGGCAATTGGCACCGGCAAGGTGGCGAGTCTGGAGCAGATTCGTGAAATGCACGATTGCATTAAAGAAACCGGCTTGCAAAGGCAAAATAGCTCTGATAGTATGCGCGTTCTCTACGGCGGAAGTGTAAAAGCTGATAACGCCGAAGCTATTCTGTCGATTCTGAGTGTTGACGGCGCCTTGGTGGGTGGTGCTTCGCTGGATGTCGATTCGTTCGGAACGATTTGCCAGGCCGCTAATTAATTGGTATAGTATGGAACTTCTAAAGACGTTGATCTGGATCATAAATCTGATCTCTGCGGTATCCGTTGTGGTACTGGTGCTGATGCAGCACGGCAAGGGAGCAGATATGGGCGCCGCATTTGGTGGTGGCGCATCCGGCAGCCTGTTTGGCGCGTCTGGTTCTGCGAATTTTTTGAGTAGAACGACGGCTATTCTTGCTGTGGTGTTCTTCTCAACCAGCCTTTCGCTCGTTTATCTGTCTGGGGGCAGTAAAAACGATCTGGGCGTTATGAGTGGAAATGTTGTACAAAAGACGGTTCCGCAGATCCCGACCGGGGCCGTTAATAAAAATAATGCTTCGGGTCCAAAGATACCCGATTGATAAAAGTTGATGTGCCGACATGGTGAAATTGGTAGACACGCTATCTTGAGGGGGTAGTGGCGAAAGCTGTGTGAGTTCGAGTCTCACTGTCGGCACCACAATTAAGAGCAGGCCACCGGGAATCCGGTGGCCTGTTTTGCTTTGGGAACCGAAAAAGTCCGCTTTTTCGATAAAACATCAGGGGTTCAGGGGAATGCTGCAAAACTACTTTCCTATTCTGTTGTTCATCGTCGTCGGGTTATTGGTCGGCGCCGGGCCGTTGCTTCTCGGACGGATATTGGCACCTAACCGGCCTGATGATGAAAAACTGTCTCCGTACGAGTGCGGTTTCGAAGCCTTCGAAGACGCCCGCATGAAATTTGACGTACGCTTCTATCTTATCGCTATCCTTTTTATCCTTTTCGATCTTGAAATTGCATTCATGTTTCCGTGGGCCGTCGTGCTGCGGGAGCTTGGCATGTTCGGCTTTGCCGCAATGTTTGTATTCCTGGCCATTCTGACGATTGGCTTCGTATATGAATGGAAAAAGGGAGCTTTGGAATGGGAATAGAAGGCGTTTTGGAAAAGGGCTTCATCACCACTACCGCCGACACGCTGATCAATTACACCCGCACGGGGTCTCTCTGGCCGATGACTTTCGGCCTGGCCTGTTGTGCTGTTGAAATGATGCATGCCGGTGCGGCACGGTATGACCTTGATCGCTTCGGCATCGTGTTTCGTCCGAGTCCGCGTCAGTCTGACCTGATGATCGTGGCCGGCACCCTGTGCAACAAGATGGCCCCGGCCTTGCGCAAGGTCTATGACCAGATGGCGGAACCGCGCTGGGTGCTCTCGATGGGCTCCTGTGCCAACGGCGGCGGTTATTACCACTATTCTTACTCTGTCGTGCGCGGTTGCGACCGGATCGTTCCGGTCGACGTCTACGTCCCTGGCTGTCCCCCGACCGCCGAGGCGCTGCTCTACGGCATCATCCAGTTGCAAAACAAAATTAAACGCACCCATACCATAGCCCGCTAAGGTAGAAACTATGGCCTCCAAAATGGAAGCGCTCAAAACGTCCGTCGAACAGGTGCTGGGCGATAAGCTCGTGCGCGCCTCGATTTCGCTCGGCGAATTGGGCATCGTCTGCAAGTCGGCAGATCTGGTGGAAGTTGCCACGCTCCTGCGTGACCACCCGACCCTGGCTTTCGAGCAATGCGTCGACCTGTGCGGCGTGGATTATCTCTCCTATAAAGATTCGGCATGGGATGGCGCGCGCTTTGCGGTCGTCTATCAGCTGCTGTCGGTGAAACACAACTGGCGCCTGCGCCTGCGTGTGTTTGCGGAAAACGATGATTTTCCCGTGTTGCCGAGCGTGGTGCCGGTCTGGAACGGCACCAACTGGTATGAACGCGAGGCGTTCGACCTGTATGGCATCGTCTTCGATGGCCATCCTGACTTGCGCCGCTTGCTGACCGACTACGGCTTTATCGGCCACCCGTTCCGCAAGGATTTCCCCTTGTCCGGCCACGTCGAAATGCGTTACGACCCGACCCAGCAGCGCGTCATCTATCAACCGGTGACGATCGAGCCGCGCGAAATCACGCCGCGCATTGTTCGCGAGGAGAATTACGGTGGCTGAGATCCGCAACTTTACCCTCAACTTCGGCCCGCAACACCCTGCGGCGCACGGCGTGCTGCGTCTGGTGCTCGAGCTGGACGGCGAAGTCATCGAGCGTGCAGACCCGCATATCGGTCTCCTGCATCGCGGCACCGAAAAGCTGGCCGAACACAAGACTTTCATCCAGTCGCTGCCGTATATGGACCGCCTCGATTACGTGTCCATGATGTGCAACGAGCATGCGTACTGCCTGGCGATCGAAAAGCTCACCGGCGTCGACGTGCCGTTGCGCGGTCAATATGTCCGGGTGATGTTTGCCGAAATCACGCGCATCCTGAATCACCTGCTGTGGATCGGCGCCCACGCGCTCGATATCGGCGCCATGACCATGTTCCTCTACGCGTTCCGCGAGCGAGAGGATCTGATGGATTGCTACGAGGCGGTATCCGGCGCGCGCATGCACGCCGCCTATTTCCGTCCCGGCGGCGTCTACCGTGATCTGCCGGATTCGATGCCGCAGTACACGGTGTCGAAGATCAAGAATGCCCGCGAACTCGCCCGCCTCAACGAGCGCCGTTCCGGCACCATGCTTGACTTCATCGAAGACTTTACCCGTCGCTTCCCTGCCTGTGTCGACGAATACGAAACGCTTCTGACCGACAACCGGATCTGGAAGCAGCGGACGGTCGGCATCGGTGTGGTCTCGCCCGAACGTGCGCTCAATCTCGGCCTGACCGGCGCAATGCTGCGCGGTTCCGGCATCGAATGGGATCTGCGCAAGAAGCAGCCCTACGATGTTTACCGCGAGGTTGATTTCGACATACCGGTCGGCGTCAACGGTGATTGTTACGACCGTTATCTGGTGCGGATGGAAGAAATGCGCCAGGCCAACCGCATCATCGCCCAGTGCGTGGATTGGTTGAAGAAGAACCCCGGCCCGGTGATCACCGGGAACCACAAGGTTGCGCCTCCGTCACGCAGCGACATGAAGAGCAATATGGAAGAGCTGATCCACCACTTCAAGCTCTTTACCGAAGGGATGCACGTGCCAGAAGGCGAAGTCTATGTCGGCACCGAGCATCCGAAGGGTGAATTCGGCATCTTCCTGATGTCCGATGGCGCCAACAAGCCTTACCGGCTCAAGATCCGTGCTCCGGGATTTGCTCACCTCGCCGCGCTCGACGAGATGGCGCGAGGCCACATGATCGCCGACGCCGTCGCGATCATCGGTACGCAGGATATCGTTTTTGGGGAGATCGACCGCTGATGTTGTCCGCAGAATCGCTTGCCAAGATTGACTTTGAGGTGGCCAAGTATCCTGCCGACCAGAAACGGTCGGCAGTGATGGGCGCCTTGCGCATCGCGCAACAGGAAAAAGGCTGGCTGGCCGCCGAAACCATCGAATACGTCGCCAGCTATCTCGGCATTCCGCCGGTAGCCGCCTACGAAGTTGCCACTTTCTACAATATGTATGACCTGCATCCGGTCGGGCGGCACAAACTCACCGTGTGCACCAACCTGCCCTGTGCGCTGCAAGGCGGGGTGACGGCCGCCGAGTATCTGAAAAAGAAGCTCGGCATCGGTTTCGGCGAGACCACGCCGGATGGCCGCTTCACGCTGGTGGAAGGCGAGTGCATGGGGGCCTGCGGCGACGCGCCGGTCATGCTGGTGAACAACCATTCGATGTGCTCCCACATGTCTCAGGAAGCCATCGACAAGAAACTGGCGGAGTTGGAATAAATGGCTATCTTCGTCAAAGGTGTGATTTTCGAGGGGGTGGACACCTCCGATGCCGACTGCTGGACGCTGGATGCCTATCGCGCACGCGGCGGCTACCGGGCGCTCGAGCAGATCCTCAAGGACAACAAGCCGCAAGACGACGTCATTGCCGACGTCAAGGCTTCCGGCCTGCGCGGCCGCGGCGGTGCAGGCTTCCCGTCCGGCCTGAAGTGGAGCTTCATGCCGCGCAGCTTCCCGGGCGACAAATACGTCGTGTGTAACTCCGACGAAGGCGAGCCGGGCACGTTCAAGGACCGCGACATCCTGCGCTTCAACCCGCATGCGCTGATCGAGGGCATGATCATCGCCGGGTATGCGATGGGTACTCGCGCCGGCTACAACTATATTCACGGCGAAATCTTCAGCGAATATCTTCGCTTCGAAGAGGCGTTGGCCCAGGCGCGCCGCGCCGGCCTGCTCGGCGAGAATATCCTCGGCAGCGGTTTCAACTTCGACCTTTACGCGCATCACGGTTACGGTGCCTATATCTGCGGCGAAGAAACCGCGTTGCTCGAATCGCTGGAGGGCAAGAAGGGCCAGCCGCGCTTCAAGCCGCCGTTCCCTGCCAGCTTCGGCCTCTACGGCAAGCCGACCACCATCAACAATACCGAGACCTTTGCGTCGGTGCCGTTCATCTTGCGCGACGGTGCGCAGAAGTTCATGGACATCGGCAAGCCGAACAACGGCGGCAGCAAACTCTTCTCGGTCTCCGGCCACGTCAATCGTCCGGGCAACTACGAAGTGCCGCTCGGCACGCCGTTCGCCAAGCTGCTGGAAATGGCCGGCGGCATGAAGGACGGCAGCAAGCTCAAGGCGGTGATCCCGGGCGGTTCGAGTGCCCCGGTGTTGCCGGCGGACGTGATGATGGATCTGACCATGGACTACGATGCGATCGCCAAGGCGGGCTCGATGCTCGGCTCCGGCGCGGTGATCGTCATGAACGAGAACGTGTGCATGGTCAAGGCGCTGGAACGGCTGTCCTACTTCTACCATGAAGAGTCCTGCGGACAATGCACGCCGTGTCGCGAAGGCACCGGCTGGCTCTACCGCATCGTTCACCGCATCGAAAACGGGCAAGGGCGTCCGGAGGATCTGGAGCTCCTGAACTCGGTCGGCAACAACATGGCCGGGCGCACGATCTGTGCGCTGGCCGATGCCGCAGTGTTCCCGGTACGAAGCTTCACCAAGCATTTCCGCCAGGAGTTCGATTATCACATCGAGCATGGCAAGTGCATGGTAGAGCATCAATGGTGTTGACCCGGCCCTTTATGGTGCCCCTTATTCAGGTAGTCGACCGCTATGCTTGAAATCGAAATCGACGGAAAGAAACTCACGGTGCCGCAAGGCAGCACCGTCATGGATGCCGCCAAGGAAGCCGGCACCTATATCCCGCACTTCTGCTATCACAAGAAACTGTCCATCGCGGCCAACTGCCGCATGTGCCTGGTTGAAGTGGAAAAGGCGCCGAAGCCGTTGCCGGCCTGTGCGACGCCGGTGACCGACGGCATGAAAGTCTCGACACACTCGGCCAAAGCCAAGGAAGCGCAGCAGGGCGTGATGGAATTCCTGCTGATCAACCACCCGCTCGACTGTCCGATCTGCGACCAGGGTGGCGAATGCCAGCTGCAGGACCTGGCCGTCGGCTATGGCAATAGCGGCTCGCGTTACGAAGAAGCCAAGCGCTCGGTCGTCGCGAAGGACATGGGCCCGTTGGTGAGCGCGGAAGAAATGTCGCGCTGCATCCACTGCACCCGTTGCGTACGCTTTACCGAAGAAATCGGCGGCCTGCAGGAAATCGGCATGGCCAACCGTGGCGAGCACTCGGAAATCCTGCCGTTCCTCGGCCAGACGGTGACGTCGGAAATCTCCGGCAACGTCATCGACCTGTGCCCGGTCGGCGCCTTGACCTCCAAGCCGTTCCGCTATTCGGCGCGCGCTTGGGAATTGTCGCGCCGCCGCTCGGTCAGTCCGCATGACGGTCTGGGCAGCAATCTGGTCGTGCAGGTGAAGAACAACCGCGTGATGCGTGTCTTGCCGCTGGAAAACGAGTCGATCAACGAATGCTGGCTCGCCGACCGCGACCGCTTCGCTTACGAAGGTCTCAACGCCGAATCGCGGCTGAGCCGGCCGATGATCAAGCACGGCGGCGAGTGGCACGAGACCGACTGGCAGACCGCGCTCGAATATGTCGTCAAGGGATTGCGTGGCGTAGCGGCCGATCATGGCAAGGACGCCATCGGCGTGCTGGCGAGCCCGCACTCCACCAGTGAAGAACTGTTCCTGGTACAAAAGCTCGCCCGTGCTTTCGGCGTCAACAATATCGACGCCCGCCTGCGCCAGAGCGATTTCAGTCTCGACGCCGTGCAGCAGGGGGCCTTCTGGCTCGGCAGCAGCATCGTCGAACTGGGCGCGGCCAAATCGATACTGCTCGTCGGCAGTACCCAGCGGCAGGAACAGCCGCTGCTCGCCGCCCGGCTGCGCCAGGCGGTGAAGAAGGGGGCCGAACTCAACGTGCTGCACGTGGTGGCCGAAGATCTGCTCACGCCGCTGCACGCCCGGCTGGTGGTCGCGCCGACCGCGCTGGTCAACGGTCTCGCGCAGGTGCTCAAGGCCGTATCGGTCATCAAGAGTGAAACGGCTGCCGCCGATCTCGGCCGCGTCACGCCGTCTGCCGCGGCAGAACGCATCGCATTGAGCCTGTGCAATGGCGAGACCGCCGCCATCGTGCTGGGCAATGTCGCCCGCCATCATCCGGCCTTCGGCCAGCTCTGGTCGCTTGCACAGGAAATCGCCCGCCTGACCGGCGCGCGTTTCGGCCTGTCGGCCGAGGCGGCCAACACGGTCGGCGCCGAACTTGCGGGCGCATTGCCGCATCGCGGTGCCTTGGGCGAAACGGTGACGGCCGGTCTCGATGCCGCAGCGATGATCGCCGCGCCGCGCAAAGCCTATGTACTGCTTAACACCGAAGTCGAATTCGACAGCTACGACCCGAACGCTGCGCAAGCGGCGATGAAGGCGGCCGAAACCGTCATCGCGCTGACCGGCTGGAAGTCCGCCGGCTTGCTCGACTACGCCGACGTGCTGCTGCCGATCGCGCCGTTCTCGGAAACGGCGGGTTCCTTCGTCAACATGGAAGGCCGGCTGCAGACCTTCAACGGCGTCGTTCGTCCGCTGGGGGATGCGCGTCCGGCCTGGAAGGTGCTGCGCGTGCTCGGCAGCATGCTCGACCTGGCCGGCTTCGAATACACCTCGGTCGAAGAGGTGCGTGCCGAGTGGCTGGGCAAGGGCGACCTCGCTGCAGCGCTGGGCAACTCCGTGGCAAGGGTCCTGCCGGTCGATGCGGCAGAGACTGCCGGTCTGGTGCGCATCGGCGAAGTGCCGGTCTATCAGGCGGACCCGATCAGCCGTCGTGCCGCATCGCTGCAACAGACGGTCTGGGCTGCGAGCCCCGTCGCCACCGCGCCGAGCGCGGTTCTGACTGCGGCCGGTGTGACGCCGGGCAGCCAGGCGGTGATCACCCAGGGCGCCAAGAGCGTGACCCTCCGCGTCGATGTCGACGACAGCCTGCCGCCGGATACGGTGCGGCTTGCCGCGGCGCATGCGGAAACGTCCGTGCTCGGCGGTATGTTTGACCCGATCCAGATTACTCAGGGGTAAGCCATGGAGTATTTGCAAGGCATTTTGGGGACTCAGCTCGGCTACGTGATCTGGACCCTGCTGAAAATCCTCGTGATCGTGCTGCCGATGATGGGCGCCGTCGCCTACCTGACCTATGCCGAACGCAAGGTCATCGGCTACATGCAGGTCCGCATCGGGCCGAACCGCGTCGGCCCGCTGGGCTTGCTGCAGCCGATCGCCGATGCGGTCAAGCTGCTGATGAAGGAAATCATCCTGCCGACCAAGTCGAGCAAGGGGCTGTTCCTGCTCGGTCCGATCCTGTCGATCGCTCCGGCGCTGGCTGCCTGGGCGGTGATACCGTTCACCGATCACCTGGTGCTCGCCAACGTCAATGCGTCGCTGCTCTACATCATGGCCATCACCTCGATGGGCGTGTATGGGGTAATCGTCGCCGGTTGGGCGTCGAACTCCAAGTACTCGTTCCTCGGCGCGATGCGTTCCGCAGCGCAGATCGTGTCCTATGAAATCGCGATGGGCTTCGCCCTCGTCGGCGTACTGATGGTGTCTGGCAGCCTCAACCTGGTCGAAATCGTCAACCAGCAGGGGCAGGGCCACGCCGGCGGCTCGATCCTGTCGTGGAACTGGCTGCCGCTGTTCCCGCTGTTCATCGTCTATCTGGTGTCCGGCGTGGCGGAAACCAACCGCGCGCCGTTCGACGTCGCCGAAGGCGAGTCGGAAATCGTTGCCGGGTTCCACGTCGAATACTCGGGCATGGCCTTCGCGCTGTTCTTCCTCGCCGAATACGCCAACATGATTCTGGTCTCGACCATGACCTCGCTGCTGTTCCTCGGCGGCTGGCTGTCACCGTTCCCTGCGAGCTGGGGCATCCTCGGCGCATCCGGTTTCATCTGGCTCGCGCTGAAGGTTGCGTTCGTGCTGTTCTGCTTCCTGTGGTTCCGCGCCACCTTCCCGCGCTATCGCTATGACCAGATCATGCGGCTGGGCTGGAAGGTGTTCATTCCGGTGACCTTGGTGTGGGTGGTGGTGCTGGGCGCCTGGATGGTAAGCCCGTTGTCCCTCTGGAACTGATATAGGCAAAGAGAGCATGGAATCGATTCGCAAGTTTTTCAAAACCTTCCTGCTGGTCGAGCTTGTGCAGGGCCTGATGTTGACCGGGCGCTATTTCTTCGCCCGCAAGATCACCGTCCAGTATCCGGAAGAAAAGACCCCGCAATCGCCGCGCTTCCGCGGTCTGCACGCGCTGCGTCGTTATCCGAACGGCGAAGAGCGCTGCATTGCCTGCAAATTGTGCGAGGCGGTCTGCCCGGCCCTGGCGATCACCATCGAGTCGGATCAGCGTGACGACGGCACCCGCCGCACCACGCGCTATGACATCGATCTGATCAAGTGCATCTACTGCGGCTTCTGCGAAGAAGCCTGTCCGGTCGACGCTATCGTGGAAACCCACATTCTCGAATTCCACGGCGAAAAACGTGGCGACCTCTACTACACCAAGCCCATGCTGCTGGCCATCGGTGACAAGTACGAGGCCGAGATTGCCGCCAACAAGGCGGCAGACGCCAAGTATCGCTAAGGGGGAGACATGAGTTTTACAACGGTTGTTTTCTATCTGCTGTCGGCCATCCTGATTTTCGCGGCCTTCCGCGTGATCACCGCCAAGAACCCGGTGCATGCCGCGCTCTATCTGGTACTGGCGTTCTTCACCGCCGCAGGCCACTGGGTGCTGCTCGAATCCGAGTTTCTGGCGATTTCGCTGGTGCTCGTCTACGTCGGCGCCGTCATGGTGCTCTTCCTGTTCGTGGTGATGATGCTCGACATCGACATCGAGAAACTGCGCGAGGGCTTCTGGAAGCATTTCCCGCTCGCCGGCACCATTGCCGTGATCATGGCGGGCGAAATGGCGCTGATCCTCGGAAGCCCGGAAGCCGGTCTCAGGACCTATCCGGCACGTGCGCCGCTCGCTGCCGATTTCAGCAATGTGCGTGAGCTGGGTCTGTTGATGTACACCCGCTATCTGTACCCGACCGAGCTGGCTTCGATGGTGCTGCTGCTGGCCATTGTGGCCGCGATCGCGCTGACCCAGCGCAAGCGCAAGGACACCCGTGCGCTCGATCCGGCCGTGCAGGTCGCCGTCAAGAGCGCCGACCGGGTGCGCGTCGTCAAGATGGAGGCCGAGCCGGTGGAAACCGTCGAAGCCGCCGATGATCAACCTCAGGCCTGACGGCCACACGATATAAAGGAGGAAACGTGCTGACTCTCACACACTTCCTGGTGCTGGCCGCGATCCTGTTCGCCATCAGCGTGTTGGGGATCTTCCTCAACCGTAAAAACATCATCGTGCTGCTGATGTCGATCGAGCTGATGCTGCTTGCGGTCAACTGCAATTTCATCGCCTTCTCGCATTACATGTCCGATACGGCAGGGCAGATTTTCGTGTTCTTCATCCTGACCGTGGCCGCGGCCGAATCGGCGATAGGCCTCGCGATCCTGGTGGTGCTGTTCCGCAATCTGCGCACCATCAACGTTGAAGATCTGGGCAGCCTGAAGGGCTGAAGCATAACCAAAAGACAAAGCAGACAACATGGATATGAAAACCCTCTACCTGCTGATCGCCCTGGCCCCTCTGGCCGGGTCGCTCATCGCGGGCCTGTTCGGATGGGCGATCGGCCGGCGCGCTGCGCACGTCGCGACGATCACCGGCGTGGCGGTCTCGGCCATCCTGTCGATCAAGGTGCTGGCCGGCTTCCTCAGCGGCCATGCCGAAGTCTTCAACGCTCCGGTCTATACCTGGCTGACGGTCAACGGCAACACCTACTCGGTCGGCTTCCAGATCGATGCGCTGTCGGCATTGATGATGACCGTGGTGACCAGCGTGTCGCTGATGGTGCACATCTATACCATCGGCTACATGCAGGAAGATCCTGGCTACCAGCGCTTCTTCAGCTACATCTCGCTGTTCACCTTCTCGATGCTGATGCTGGTGATGAGCAACAACTTCATCCAGCTGTTCTTCGGCTGGGAAGCGGTCGGTCTCGTCTCCTATCTGCTGATCGGTTTCTGGTTCAAGCGGCCGACGGCGATCTTCGCCAACCTGAAGGCGTTCCTGATCAACCGTGTCGGCGACTTCGGCTTCCTGCTCGGTATCGGGCTGGTGCTGGCCTATTTCGGCGGCTCGCTCGATTACAAGGACGTGTTCGCCGCCGCTCCGGCGCTCGCCCACGCCACCATCGAGCTGATTCCGGGGCAGTCGTGGTCGCTGATGACCGTCACCTGCCTGCTGCTGTTCGTCGGCGCGATGGGCAAGTCGGCGCAGTTCCCGCTGCATGTCTGGCTGCCTGACTCGATGGAGGGTCCGACGCCGATCTCCGCGCTGATCCACGCTGCGACCATGGTGACTGCCGGCATCTTCATGGTGGCGCGCATGAGCCCGCTCTTCGAGCTGTCCGACTCCGCGCTCAACTTCATCATGATCATCGGTTCGATCACCGCGCTGTTCATGGGCTTCCTCGGGGTGGTGCAGCACGACATCAAGCGTGTCGTCGCCTACTCGACCCTGTCGCAGCTCGGCTACATGACCGTGGCGCTCGGCGCCTCGGCCTATTCGGTCGCCGTGTTCCACGTGATGACGCACGCCTTCTTCAAGGCGCTGCTGTTCCTCGCCGCGGGGTCGGTGATCATCGGCATGCACCATGATCAGGACATGCGCAATATGGGTGGCCTGCGCAAATACATGCCGGTCACCTGGCTGACTTCGCTCCTCGGTTCGCTGGCGCTCATCGGTACGCCGTTCTTCGCCGGTTTCTACTCCAAGGATTCGATCATCGACGTGGTCAACCAGTCGCAACTGCCGGCCGCCGGTTTTGCGAGTTTCGCGTTGACCGCGAGCGTGTTCGTCACCGCGCTCTACTCCTTCCGCATGTACTTCCTGGTGTTCCACGGTCCGGAGCGCTGGAAGCTCAATGTGCACGAGCATGAGGCGGATGAGCACGACGAAGACGAACACCATCATGGTCTTGGTCCGAACGACAATCCGCACGAATCGCCGTGGGTGGTGACCCTGCCGCTGGTGCTGCTGGCGATCCCGTCGGTGGTCATCGGCTACCTGGCGATCGGCCCGCTCGTCTACGGAGACTTTTTCCATGGCTCGATCTTCATCGATACCCTCAAGCATCCGGGCATGAGCCATCTGGCCGAAGAGTTCCACGGCCCGCTGGCGATGGCGATCGCTTCGCTGTCCTCGCTGCCGTTGTGGCTCGCCGCCGCCGGGGTGCTGACCGCCTGGATCGGCTACATGAAGGCGCCGCATCTGCCGGCGATGATTCAGAGCCGCGTCAAGGGCCTCTACGCGCTGCTTGCCAACAAGTACTACCTCGACGAGCTGTATTTCGCGGTCTTCGCCAAGGGCGCGCGTGCACTCGGCACCCTGTTCTGGAAGATAGGCGACATGCTGCTCATCGACGGGCTGGTGGTGAACGGTGCCGCCGCCGCCGTGGCCGCGTTCGCACGCGTGACCCGCAAGCTGCAGACTGGCTTCATCTACAGCTATGCCGCCACGATGATTCTCGGCGTGCTGGCCCTGATGACCTACTGGTTCGCGCCGCTGCTCATGCGTTGAGCCAAGAAAAAACGGGATTGGAATAACAAAGGTTTCGACTATGTTGACTAACGTTTTGAGTCTGGTGATCTGGGTGCCGGTGCTGTTCGGCCTGCTGGTGCTGGCGACCGGCGGCGACAGCCGCGCGGGGCTCGCACGCTGGATCGCCCTCGTCGGCGCGCTGGCGGGTTTCCTGCTCTCGCTGCCGCTGTATACCAGCTTTACCGAGCTGCATGGCGGCATGCAGTTCGAGGAAATGCGCCCGTGGATCGCTTCGCTCGGCATCAATTACCACTTGGGCGTGGACGGCATCTCGATGCTGTTCGTCGTGCTCAACAGTTTCACCACGCTTTTGGTGGTGATCGCCGGCTGGCAGGTGATCCAGAAGCGCACCGCGCAGTACATGGCTGCCTTCCTGATCATGTCCGGCCTGATCAACGGCGCCTTCGCCTCGCTGGATGCGATCCTGTTCTACGTCTTCTTTGAGGGCATGCTGATTCCGATGTATCTGATCATCGGTGTCTGGGGCGGCCCGCGCCGCGTTTACGCGTCGATCAAGTTCTTCCTCTATACGCTGCTCGGCTCGCTGCTGATGCTGGTGGCCTTCATCTACCTGTACTTCAAGGCCGGCAAGAGCTTCGAGATTGCCGACTTCCAGAACCTGAAGATCGCCTTCGACGTGCAGCTGATGCTGTTCACCGCCTTCTTCCTGTCGTTCGCGGTCAAGGTGCCGATGTGGCCGGTGCATACCTGGTTGCCCGACGCGCACGTCGAGGCGCCGACCGGTGGCTCGATGGTGCTTGCCGCCATCACCCTGAAGATCGGCGCCTACGGTTTCCTGCGATTCGCGCTGCCGATCGTGCCGGATGCCTGCCGCTACCTGTCCGGTTTCATGGTGACCCTGTCGCTTGTCGCGGTGATCTACATCGGGCTCGTGGCGCTGGTGCAGACCGACATGAAGAAGCTGGTCGCCTACTCGTCGATTTCGCACATGGGCTTCGTGACGCTCGGCATTTTCATGTTTGCCGGCAATACGCAGAACGTCTACGCGGTCGAAGGGGCGCTGATCCAGATGGTGTCGCACGGCTTCGTATCGGCCGCAATGTTCATGTGCATCGGTGTGATGTACGACCGCATGCACACCCGCAACATCGGTGACTATGGCGGCGTGGCCAACAAGATGCCGATCTTCGCTTCCTTCATGATGCTTTTTGCGATGGCCAACTCCGGTCTGCCGGCCACCTCCGGTTTCGTCGGCGAGTTCCTGGTCGTGCTCGGCGCCATCCAGGTCAACTTCTGGTACGCCGCGCTCGCCGCCACCACGCTGGTGTTCGGTGCTGCCTATACCTTGTGGATGTTCAAGCGCGTGGTGTTCGGTGAAGTGGCCAATGCGCATGTCGCCGAGCTCAAGGATGTGAACAAGCGCGAATTCCTGGTACTCGCTCTCCTCGCGCTGATGGTGCTGGGCATGGGTCTCTATCCGCAGGCCTTCATCGACAAGATGCATCCGGCTGTCAACGATCTGATCGCCCATGTGGCGCAAAGCAAGCTGTAAGGCAAGGACGACATGATGAACCTGGCTACCCTCAACCTGATGCCGGCACTGCCCGAGATCTTCATGCTCGCGGCGATACTGGTGATCCTGATGCTTGATCTGTTCATTCCGGACGACAAGCGTTCGCTGACCTATGGGCTCACGCTGCTGACCCTGGCCGGCTGTGCCGTGGCGCAATATCTAAGCTGGACCCCGGCGCCGGTACAGACTTTCAGCAATATGTTCGTCGCCGATCCGCTCGCCGGCGTGATCAAGTTTTTCATGTATGGCGTGACCGCCGCGGTGCTGGTGTATACCCGCCAGTACATTGCCGATCGCGACATGTTCCGCGGCGAATATTTCACCCTCACCCTGTTCGCGCTGTTCGGCATGAACGTCATGGTGTCGGCGAGCCACTTCCTGACCCTGTACATGGGGCTTGAGCTGTTGTCCCTGGCGCTTTATGCGCTCATCGCGCTGCGGCGCGACTCGGTTGCGGCCACCGAAGCGGCGATGAAGTATTTCGTGCTCGGTGCGCTGGCCTCCGGTCTGCTGCTCTACGGCATGTCGATGGTGTACGGCGCGACCGGCACGCTGGATATCGCGGCCATTGCCCATATCGTTGGCAGCGGCTCGGGCAACTCGGTGCTGCTGGTGTTCGGCCTCGTGTTCCTGGTTGCCGGCCTGTGCTTCAAGCTCGGTGCCGTGCCGTTCCACATGTGGGTGCCCGACGTTTACCAGGGGGCGCCGACTGCCATCACGCTGCTGATCGGTTCCGCTCCCAAGCTGGCTGCCTTCGTGTTCTGCGTGCGCATCCTGGGGCAGGGGCTGGGAGGCATGTTGCCCAGCTGGCAGGGCATGCTGATCATCGTCGCCGTACTGTCGATGGCCATTGGCAACATCACCGCGATCGCCCAGACCAACATCAAGCGCATGCTGGCCTACTCGACCATTTCGCACATGGGCTTCCTGCTGCTCGGTTTCCTCAACGGCAACGCAGACGGTTATGCCTCGGCCATGTACTACGCCATCATCTATGTGCTGATGTCGCTGGCTGCCTTCGGCGTGCTGTTGCTGCTATCGCGCGCCGGTTTCGAATGCGAGAAGATCTCCGATCTGAAGGGGCTGAACCAGCGCAACAGCTGGATTGCCTTCCTGATGCTGCTCGTCATGTTCTCGATGGCAGGCATCCCGCCCCTGGCCGGTTTCTACGCCAAGTTCGCCGTGATCCGCGCCGCGCTGCAGAGCCAGATGGTCGTGCTGTCGGTGTTTGCCGTACTGATGTCGCTCGTCGGTGCTTTCTACTATCTGCGTGTGGTCAAGACCATGTACTTCGACGTGGCCGAGGACGATACCCCGGTGGTGGCTCGCCCGGAAATGACGCTGACGCTGTCGCTCAATGCACTGGCACTGCTTGCATTGGGCGTGCTGCCGCAACAGTTGGTGTCGCTCTGCATCGACGCGGTCAAGCAATCGATCTGAGGCCATCGTGCAAACCGGCGTCTATATCCTGCTGATCGTGGCCGTGCTGGCCGCCAACCTGCCGTTCGTCGTCGAACGGATCGGCGGGGTGGTGGCGGTGGCGAAAAAACGCTTCGTCTGGCGTCTGGCGGAATTCTTGCTGCTCTACCTGCTCGTCGGTCTGTTCGGGCGACTGCTCGAGGCGCGCCAGATGCCGGTGCACGAGCAGGATTGGCAGTTTTACGTCACGACGTTCGCCATGTTTCTGGTCTTTGCGTTTCCCGGCTTCGTCTACCGTTATTTCTGGCGGCAGCGGGCCTGAATCCCGTCGCAAAAAACCGGCCCTCGCGGCCGGTTTTTTTTTGTCTCCCGTGGCTATCGAATCTGCCTTGTTGCTAACTTATGTAAGTTTTACTGTTAAAAAATGTTACAATTGCATGCTTTTTGTTAAAACAGAAACGAATGTCCGGAGACTGTGCATGCAAAAAAACAAACTCGTCCTGCTGCTGTGCACGGCAGGCGCGCTATCCCTCCTTGCCGGTTGTGCAACCGAGAGTTCCAGCAGTCTGGCCGTTGCCCAGGTGGCAAGTGCCGGGTCCGTCTACAACGGCGTACGTGCGCCAATCGCCGTCGGCAAGTTCGATAACCGCTCCAGCTATATGCGCGGGATCTTTTCCGATGGTGTCGATCATATCGGCAGCCAGGCGAAAACCATTCTCATCACCCACCTGCAGCAGACCAACCGCTTCAATGTGCTGGACCGGGACAATCTGGAAGAGATCAGGCAGGAGGCCGGCCTGAACAAGAAGGTGCAGAAGTTGCAGGGCGCCGACTATGTGATTACCGGTGACGTGACCGAGTTCGGCCGCAAGGAAGTGGGCGACATGCAGTTGTTCGGCATTCTTGGTGCTGGGAAAAAGCAGGTTGCATATGCCAAAGTGAATCTCAATATCGTCGACACCAATACCTCGGCGGTTGTTTATTCAGTGCAGGGTGCAGGCGAGTTCACGCTCTCCAACCGAGAAATCGTCGGTTTCGGCGGCACGGCGAGCTATGACTCGACCCTCAATGGCAAGGTGCTCGATCTGGCGGTGCGTGAAGCGGTCAACCGTCTCGTCGAAGGCATCGATTCCGGCGCCTGGAAACCACAGAAGTGATCGGGACGAATACTGATGAAAACCGATACCCGCCTGTTTCATCCCTGGCCGCGCCTAGTTCTGCCGTTGATTCTGTCCGCGCTGCTCACGGCCTGCGTCTCCGCACCGCCCACGCTGTACCGCTGGGATGGCTACCAGTCGAACGTCTACAGCTATCTGAAGAATGATGCATCCTCTTCGCCGGAAAAGCAGATTGCGGACATGGAAGAAAATCTGCAGAAGATCCGCGCCAGCGGCAAGAATCCGCCCCCGGGTTACTACGCCCATCTTGGCTTGCTTTATGCCAATGTCGGCAAGCCGGACCTGATGGCGCAGAACTTCCATGCCGAAGAGCAGCTGTTTCCCGAGTCTGTTCCCTATATGAACTATCTGCTGTCCAAAACCAAAAAGTAAGGGCCAGCCATGTTGAAATTTCTTTGCAAGCTCCTTGCCCTGGCCTTGCTGGCGATGCTCGCTACCGGTTGCGCCTCCAACGCACCGACTCAGGACTACACCGCCTACAAGGCCAGCAAGCCCCGTTCGATTCTGGTGCTGCCGCCGGTGAGCGAGTCGCTCGATGTCAACGCCGGTTTCGGCGTGTTGTCGCAGGTGACCTATCCTTTGGCGGAGGCGGGCTACTACGTGTTGCCGGTGTCGCTGGTCAGTGAAACGTTCAAGCAAAACGGCATGACCACCGCCAACGACATCCAGTCGGTTTCGCCGGCCAAGCTGCGCACGATCTTCGGTGCCGATGCCGTGCTGTATCTCGACGTGCACGAGTATGGTGTCCACTATCAGGTTTTCGATAGCGTGGCGCGCGTGGCGGTTTCCGCCAAGCTGGTCGACCTGCGCAGCGGCACCGCATTGTGGAGCGGCAGCGCTGTGGCATCCAGCGCCGAGAACCAGAACAACAACAATCTGGGGCTGGTTGGCATGTTGATTCAGGCTGCGATCAAGCAAGTGGTCAACAATGTCAGCGATGCCTCTTATCCTGTTGCCGGTGTTGCCAGCCAGCGTCTGCTGAGTGTCGGGGCCAATGGCCTGCTGTATGGGCCTTACTCGCCGCACTATGGCACGGATTGACGCATTCTCTGTGCGACGACAGGGGCGGCCTCGGCCGCCCCTGTTCATTTTCTTCGCACAGTTATGCATTTGTATGTGGCGCTTGCTGCCGTTAGCACTCGCTTGCAAAAGTGAAGTGAGTGTAAAGGCGAAATTTGAAAGTTGTGCCGACAATGAGAGTATCTAACAGTCAGCGGCATGCCGCAGGAGGTCGCGATGAAAAAGATGCTTGGAGGCGTCAGCGTGCTGGCCCTGGTGCTTGCTGCACCGGCCTGGGCCGATCACTGGCATGTCGGCGTGGTCGTCGGCCCGGTCTGGGGCCCTCCGGTGCCTTACTACTATCCATGGGTGGCCGTGCCGCCCCCCACCACGGTCGTCGTGCCTGCCGCACCCCCGGTCTATGTGGAGCAGCAGGCCGCGCCCGCCGATGCAAACGGCAACGCGGGGGTCTGGTACTACTGCAGCAAGCCGAAAGGCTACTACCCCTATGTCAAGAAGTGTCCCGGCGGTTGGCAACAGGTGCCGCAAACGCCGCCTGACGCTATGCCAGGGCCAAACGGGCAGTGAGGCGGGAGAACAATATGGAAAAAACATGGTTTGCAGTCGGCCTGCTGAGCTTGTGCACGCTGGCGGGGTGCGTCAGTTATCCGCAGGGGCCGTCGGTGATGGTTTTGCCTGGGCGAGGCAAGACTTTCGACCAGTTCCGCCAGGATGACATGGACTGCCGCAATTATGCCCAGTATCAAAGCGGCGGAAGAGATGCCGCGCAAAGCGCCACTTCGAGCGCAGTGGAAAGCGCAGCCGTCGGCACCGCGATCGGTGCAGCCGCCGGCGCCCTGATCGGCGGGAATCATCAGGGGGCTGCGGTCGGGGCGGGAGCGGGATTGCTGACCGGTTCACTCGCCGGCAGCGGCGCCGCCAACACCTCGGCACGGTTGTCGCAACGAAGTTACGATCAAGCTTACATACAGTGCATGTACGCAAAGGGAGAACGCGTACCGGTACAGGAAGCGCCGGTGAGGGCGCCGACCTATGCCGCGCCGCCGGCCTATTATCGGCCGCCGCCGCCTCCGGGCTGGTAACGACATCCATCGTTTATCCAAATTGAGGATATTTGCAGATCATGCGAATCAAGATCTTTTGTCTGGCTGCCGCATTGACGCTGTGTGCCGCGCTTGCCCATGCCGATCCATGGCATGGTCCCGGCCCCGGCCCCGGCCCGTATATGCCCGGCCATCCCCACCACGGCTGGCATGGTGACATTCACCACTTTCATGAGCACGATCTCATCGTCTGGCGTGGCGGCCGCTGGTTCCATGGGCCGCACGGCGGGCAGGACGGTTGGTGGTGGATAGTCGGTGGGGTGTGGTATTTCTACCCTGCGCCGGTGTATCCGTATCCGGATCCGTATGTGCCGCCGGTTGCAGACATCGCGCCGCCGGCGCCGCCCCAGGTGTGGTACTACTGTAACAATCCGCAGGGCTACTACCCGTATGTGCCGGCTTGTCGCCACTGGATGACAGTGCCGGCCAACCCTTGATGTAACAAGACGTCGTTGTATGGAGGTGTCGACGCCGCGCCCTTTGGAGCGCGGCGTTTTTGCCTTGCGGACCGCGGAGACCCGCCTGCCGCAGGAAAAACGCCGTGGCCCAGGATGGCGCCACGGCGTTGCAGCGGAGGCCCGGTCAGTAGAACTTTTCCTGTCCTTCCGGACGGGTCTTGAAACGTTTGTGCAGCCAGAAATACTGATCAGGCTGTTCGCGGATGCGCGCTTCGAGGAAGGTGTTCATCCTTTGCGTGTCAGCGACCACATCGTCACTGGGGAAATTGTCCCAGGGCGGATAAAACTCCAGCTCGCAGCGGTTGCCGACCCGTCTGGCGATGGCCGGAACCACCTTTGCGCGCGCGAGCTGGCTGATGCGTGACAGCCCGGTAATTGTGGCAGTGTCTATTCCGAAGAATTTGACGAAAATCGAGTCGCGTGCACCGTAATCCTGATCCGGAAGATAAAGGAAAGGAACGTGATCCTTGCGCATTGCCTTGATGATCGGTCTGAGTCCTTCCTGGCGCGAGACGATGAAGGCATTGTTGTAACGTTGGCGTCCCTTGTAGATCTGTGCGTCGAGCTGATCGTTTTTCTGCTGCGAATAGACGCTGACCAGTGGCACGTACTGGTTGAGGGCGTAGACGCACAGTTCGAAGCCGACGAAATGCGGATAGAACAGAATGACGTCCTGACCGCTGTCGCGCAGGTCGGTGACGTAGTGCAGGTTCTTGATCGTGACGAGGCGGTCGAGGCGCTCGGCCGAGCTCCACCACACCACGCCGTATTCGAGCGCGAGACGTGCCATGTAGCGGAAGTGGCTGCGTATCAGCCGGCGTCGCTCACTGTCGTCCATTTCCGGGAAGCAGCGGCGAAGATTGATCATGCCGACCCGGCGGCGTTCGCCGGCAAGTGCGTAGCCGAGCAAACCGACCAGCCACGCAAGGGCGCCGATGGCTGGCATCGGCAACAAACGGATCAACCATAGCAGGGCAAAAGCGACTTTCATGCGGCTCCTTGTTGCGTGTCGGGCGGTGTAACGCCCTGCGGACATTTGTAGCGGTTGTAGCTCCACAGATATTGCAGCGGAGCGCGGCGGACGAGTCCTTCCACCGCACGGTTGAGAATGGCGGCGTCGCTGTTGCGGTCTCCGGTGAACGGCTCCGGCAACGGCGTGATATGCACGTGGAAGCCCTCTCCGTGCGGCAGGCGCTCACCATAGAACAGCAAGGTATCGACACGGTGCATCTGCGCCAGGCGGGGCACCAGTGTCATCGTATAGGCTGGCCGGCCGAAAAATGGCGCCCAGATGCCTTCGCCGTTGCCGGGGACCTGGTCTGGCAGCACGATGGTCGCCTCGCCGCTTTTCAACGCCTTCATCAGAATTCTGACGCCGGCGCCGGTGGCTGGTGCGGTGCGGCCCTTGCCGCGCACGCGGCCGGCATTCATCACCGGTTCAAGCCAGCCGAGCTTGGGGGGGCGGTACATGGCGGTCAGGGGAAAGGGCAGTCGGTGGCTGATGTAACGGCCGGCGATATCGTAACTTCCAAGGTGCGGCGTGACGAAAACGATGCCGTGCCCTTGGCCCAGCGCGGCCTCGACATGCTCCCAGCCGCTGCAGCCGCGCACCATGCGGGCAATGTCCGACGGATCTCGACACCAGGCGATGGCAAGTTCGAGCGCGCCTTTGCCCGTTTCGGCCGCACATTGTTTGACTGCAACGGAAGAAAGCTGATAATTTGCAAGAATTTTACTACGGTTCAGATTCTCTTCCATGCGGGCGCGAAACGACGGCGACAGCCGTAACGTGAGTCGCCCGAGCACTGCCCCGAGACCTTGCAGCCAATACAGCGGCAGCCGCGCGAGCAGGGTTAACAGCAATTTGACCAACGTTGCCATGGGATCAGAATCCTGTCGCATCAAAGCGGCGTATTTTATCATTAGAAGGTGGTTTTTTCGGGAACGATAACAAAATGAGTGAATATTTGTTTACATCTGAATCCGTTTCAGAAGGACATCCGGATAAAGTCGCGGATCAGATCTCGGATGCCATTCTTGACGCCATTCTGCGTGAAGACAGATTCGGCCGGGTGGCGGCCGAAACCCTGGTGAATACCGGCCTGGTCGTACTCGCCGGCGAAATCACCACTCATGCCAATATCGACTATATCCAGGTGGCTCGCGATACCATCAAGCGTATCGGCTACGACAATTCTGAACTCGGTTTCGACTATCACGGTTGCGCGGTGATGCAGTGTTATGACCGCCAGTCGCCGGATATCGCCCAGGGGGTGAACGAGGGGCAGGGCATCGACCTGGACCAGGGGGCTGGCGACCAGGGGCTGATGTTCGGTTATGCCTGCGACGAGACGCCGACGCTGATGCCGTTTCCGATCTACTACGCGCACAGGCTGATGCAACGCCAGGCCGAGCTGCGCAAGGACGGCCGGCTGCCGTGGCTGCGACCGGATGCGAAGAGCCAGATCACTTGCGTCTACGACAGTGAAACCGGCTTGCCGAAATATATCGACACGGTCGTGCTGTCGACTCAGCACAGTCCCGACATCGATCACAAGGCGCTGACCGAGGCGGTCATCGAGGATGTGGTCAAGCCGGTGCTGCCGCCCGAAATGGTGACGGCGCAGACGAAGTTCCTGATCAACCCGACCGGGCGGTTCGTCATCGGTGGCCCGATGGGCGACTGCGGACTGACCGGGCGCAAGATCATCGTCGATACCTATGGTGGCGCTGCACCGCACGGCGGTGGTGCGTTCTCGGGCAAGGACCCGTCCAAGGTCGACCGTTCGGCGGCCTATGCCGGTCGTTATGTGGCGAAGAATATCGTCGCGGCCGGCCTGGCACGGCAGTGCCAGATCCAGGTTTCTTACGCAATCGGCATGTCGCAGCCGACGTCGATCGCTGTCGACACCTTCGGCACCAACCGTGTGCCGAACGAGCTGATCGTCGAACTGGTGAAGCGCCATTTCGACCTGCGTCCGAAGGGCATCGTGCAGATGCTCGACCTGCTGCGCCCGATCTACACCAAGACCGCGGCTTACGGCCATTTCGGCCGCGAAGAGCCGGAATTCAGCTGGGAACGCACCGACAAAGCCGAAGCACTGAAGGCCGACGCCGGACTCTGATCTATCCGACATATACCGGGAAGCGCTGCGAGGCGGGCATTCGCCCGTCCCAGGCCCGGCACAAAACCGCGCTTGCCTGACAACATCCGCCGGAACGGGATGTGCGGGTGAGCGCATCCATCCGGCCGCGTGGAAAGGAAGACACGATGGCTGATTTCACTGATTATCTGGTAGCCGATATCAAACTGGCCGACTGGGGCCGCAAGGAACTGCGTATCGCCGAGACCGAAATGCCCGGTCTGATGGCGCTGCGAGAAGAGTATCGCCACCAGCAGCCGCTGCGGGGCGCACGCATCGCCGGCTCTCTGCACATGACTATCCAGACCGGTGTGCTGATCGAGACGCTGGTTGCACTGGGGGCCGATGTACGTTGGGCTTCGTGCAACATCTTCTCGACCCAGGACCATGCTGCCGCAGCCATTGCCGCTGCCGGGATCCCGGTCTTTGCCTTCAAGGGCGAGAGTCTCGACGAGTACTGGGAGTTCACCCACCGGATTTTCGAGTGGCCCGCCAACGAGCCGGCCAACATGATTCTCGACGACGGCGGTGACGCGACATTGCTGTTGATGCTCGGCGCGCGCGCCGAGCAGGACCGCGGCGCGATCGCGCATCCGTCCAACGAAGAGGAAAAGGCCTTGTTCGCCGCCATCGCCCGTCACCTTGAACTGGATGGGCAGTGGTATTCGAAGCGCCAGGCACAGATCAAGGGTGTGACCGAGGAAACGACCACCGGCGTGCACCGCCTCTACCAGCTGGAGAAGGAAGGTCGCCTGCCTTTCCCTGCATTCAACGTCAACGATTCGGTCACCAAGTCGAAGTTCGATAACCTCTATGGCTGCCGCGAGTCGCTCGTCGATGGTATCAAGCGCGCTACCGATGTGATGATCGCCGGCAAGGTGGCCGTGATCGCAGGCTATGGCGACGTGGGCAAGGGCTGCGCGCAAAGCCTGCGCGGTCTGGGTGCGACGGTCTGGGTGACCGAAATCGATCCGATCTGCGCACTGCAGGCGGCAATGGAAGGCTACCGCGTGGTACGCATGGATGAAGTTGCCGACAAGGCCGACATCTTTGTGACCTGCACCGGCAACGTCAACGTCATTACCCATGCAAACATGAAGGCGATGCGCGATCAGGCGATCGTGTGCAATATCGGCCACTTCGATTCGGAAATAGAAGTGGCGAGCTTGCGCCAATACCGTTGGGAAAACATCAAGCCGCAAGTCGACCACATCGTCTTCCCGGACGGCAAGCGCATCATCCTCCTGGCTGAAGGGCGGCTGGTGAACCTCGGCTGCGCCACCGGTCACCCCAGCTTCGTGATGTCCAATTCGTTCACCAACCAGGTGCTGGCGCAGATCGAACTGTTCCTGAGCGGCGAGCGCTATGGGAAGCAGGTGTATGTGCTGCCGAAACACCTCGACGAAAAGGTGGCGCGGCTGCATCTGAAGCGCATTGGCGCACAGTTGACCGAGTTGTCGGACGAACAGGCCAACTACATCGGCGTGGCGCAAACCGGGCCTTATAAGCCGGAGCACTATCGTTATTGATCGTTGATTCGGACCGGGGCGGATGCGGCCGATAGAATGGTCATTCGCCCTGTCCGGGCATTTCTCAGCGGAGTCGCGTAGAGCATGGCAGCAAGAGAGTCCAATTTCAGTTTCGAGTTCTTCCCGCCGAAAACTCCCGAGGGCATGGCGAAGTTGCGCAATACGCTGCACCAGCTTGCGCCGCTCAAGCCGGAATTTTTTTCGGTGACCTATGGTGCGGGTGGGAGCACGCGAGAAGGCACCCTGGCTACCGTGCGCGAGATCCGTGCCGAGGGGTTGGCGGTCGCTCCGCATCTGTCTTGTATCGGTTCGACCCAAGATGGTATTGCTGCCTTGCTTGCCGAATATCGCGGCCAGGGGATACGTCACATCGTGGCGCTGCGCGGCGATATGCCGTCGGGGATGGTGGATGCCGGTGAGTTCCGCTATGCCAACGAACTGGTGGCTTTCATTCGTGCGACGCATGGCGACTATTTTCACATCGAGGTGGCCGCCTATCCGGAATTTCATCCGCAAGCCCGCTCCGCCGAGGACGATCTGAACAATTTCGTGCGCAAGATGCAGGCGGGTGCCGACTCGGCCATCACGCAGTACTTTTTCAATGCGGATGCCTATTTCCGCTTCGTCGACGAAGTGAATGCGCGTGGCATCGAGACACCCATCGTGCCAGGCATCATGCCGATCGCCAATTTCAGTCAGATGTGCCGATTTTCCGATGCCTGTGGCGCCGAAGTGCCCCGCTGGTTGCGCGGCCGCATGCAAGCCTACGGTGATGACAGTGCTTCAATCCGGGCTCTGGGCCTCGATTTCATTACCGAACTGTGTGATCGCCTGCTGCAGGCCGGAGCGCCCGGTCTGCATTTCTACACCCTCAACCAGGCCGGCATCGTCTCGACCATCTGGCAGCGGCTTGGCCTTTGAACCGGCTGATCGTTGCCGAAAGGTGACAGTTTTTGTTATGACGTGAGAATGGCCTGTTCCGCATGGGACGGGCTTTTTCATGCTTTATTATTATTTAAGTATATTGAAGATAAACTAAATCTTACTCCTTTGTCATTGACGCGATGCAACATGCCGGGCAGTCTGAATGTCACCGGGACGGAAAGACGCCCGCAGGGCGCAGCCCGGTCTTTCGCAAAGGAGAATATAGATGAGCGTTTCGTTTCTTTCCCAGCTGTTGCATGCATGGTCGGTTTATCACAATCAGAATCGCCGCTATGCGCGCTAACTGAGAGACCGTCATTCGTTCCGAGGGGAGGCTTGCGCCTCCCCTCGGCATTTGTGACGGCATTGTTTCGGATTGCTCTTATCGCAATGCTGTGCCTGCTTGCATATCGTTGCGGGTTCGGTGCCAATGGCCTGGTTTATGCAAAGGAGCTTGCGATGAGCAACGGAATCTATGGTGTATTGGTCTCTGCCTGGAAGGCGTATTTGCGCAGCCGACCCTATGCACGTTAAGTGCAATGCTGTGTAGCAAGCGGGCCGTTGACCTCCGTGAACGGCCCGCTTGCATTTTGTGTTCAGCCGATGCAGTTGCGGCCGGCAGCCTTGGCGCGATAGAGCGCGGCATCGGCGGCGGCAATCATCTGTTCGATGCTTTGATGATTGAGCAGATCCATGCCGACGACACCGAGGCTGATGGTGACCCGGTCCGTCGTATGCGAATTCTCATGGGGAATGTTCAATAAGAAAACCGCCTGGCGTAACTGCTCGGCACGGCGTCTGGCTCCGTCTTCATCCATCCCGGGCAATAGCACGGCGAATTCTTCGCCGCCTATGCGGGCGGCCAGCTCTCCCGGATAGTTGAAGGCGGTGACAAGCACGTCAGCAATGCGACGCAGGCACTGGTCGCCAGCCTGATGACCGTAGCGATCGTTGTATTCCTTGAAATAATCGATATCCAGCATGATCAGCGCCAGCGGCTCGTCCTTGCGCCGCGCCTGGTCGAAGGCCTGACGCTTTTCCTCGTCGAAATGCCTGCGGTTGGCCAGCCCGGTCAGGCTGTCGCTCATCGCCATGCGGGACAAGTGCGCGTTGGCTTCTTCCAGCTGTTGCTGGGTGGTCGACAAGGCCGTCAATTGCTGACGACGAATGATGATGTTGGCGAACATCTCGGCCAGAAGACGGGCCTGGACCAACTCTTCATCGCGCCAGTCGCGTTCGCGGCTGATCATGTCGCAGCCGAACATCCCGACCGGCTTGCCAAGATAGTCGATACGGATCAGCAGCACGCTTTGCACATCGGCAGAGCCGTGTTCACCCGTCAACGACGGTACCGCGTTGCAACGCGGCAGATTCAGCACGCCCTCGCGCATCAATGCGGAGAACAGTGCGGGCCGGCTCGCCAGCGGCGCGAAATCGAGACCCTCGCGGCCAGACGCGATCCCGTCGGCTGCCCATTCATGCACCATACTGACGACTTGCGCCTCGTCGACACCAACCAGATAGCAGCGGTCTACTTCCATGAAGCCGCCGATCTGCTCCAGTGCCTCGTCCATCGCCGCTTGGACGTCATCAAGCGGAATATTGATGAAACGGGTGGAAATATCCGATATCAATGTCTGAAACCGTAACAGCCGATCAAGTTCCGCCGTGCGTTCCTCGACGCGCAGGGCGAGTTCATCACGCGCGCGCGTCAACTCGATTTCGTAGCGCTCTCGATCGGTCAGATGGGAGTTGATGCTGTTGCGCATCGAATTGAACGACTCGAGCAGCAGCGTCATTTCGTCGCGTACCCCCGATGTCGATGCCAGCCGGAACGGGGGTGAAGGCTCGCCAGGCTTGTAGGCCCGCACCGCATGCGCCAGCTGTTGTACCGGCAGGACGAAGCGTCGGCGCAGGATGAAAATGATCAACAGCGCGAGGGCGGAGAAGTCGAGTACCCGCTGAGTCATGCTGCTGATCAGATCATTGGCGACCTCCCTGCGAAGCGGCGTGTTGGTGACAAACAGGGTCAGCGTACCGAGCGACTCTTGCGGTGTTTGGCCGAGATGTACATCGATGTGATAGATGTTGTGCTGCTCGCTTGCCCGTTGCGGCTTGTCGTAGCGCAGATGCTGGCCAAGCCGGGTATCGAGCGCGACCGAATCCACGCCGGTGAGCGCGCTGATGCTCGCCAGCACCCGTTGGGTCGTTGCGGTTTCCACGTCCCAGACGCTTTGTGCCAGCAGTGGCATGTAAAGCGAGTTGACCGTGTCCGGAATTTTCTCAAGCCTTTGCTGCCCCTGATAGAGCAGCAGGCCCGCGCGCACGGTGCTCACCATCAGCCAGAAAAGCACTGCATACAGGAGGATCTGCTGCAGGACCTGAATGGCCAGCGGTTTGAATCGCATAGGTTCCCTTGGCGGCGGCGTCGGTGCGATGCCGCCGAATGTCGCAGGCGGCCGGGAGACCGGCCGGATATGCTAGCGCAGATGATTCAGGGGCAGCGCCGTCGTTCGCTTGAACTCCTTGAGCACGAAGCTCGATTTCACGTCCTGTACGCCTTTCTGCTGCAGGAGTTCGTTCATGACGAAACGGGAGAAATGCTCCATGTCTTCGAAGTAGACCTGTAGCAGATAGTCCATTTCGCCGGTCATGGCGAAGCAGTTGATGACTTCGGGCCAGCGCTGAACCGCTTCGACAAACGCCTGATTGTGGGAGTTCGCCTGCTTTTCCAGCGTGACGCGGACAAAGGCCTGTAGGCCTAAACCGATTTTGGCGGGGTCCAAAAGTGCAACATACTGGCTGATTACACCGGATTCTTCCAATTGTTTCAGACGGCGCAGGCAGGGTGAAGGGGACAGGTTTACGTTGTATGCGAGTTCCACATTGGTCAACCGTCCGTTCAACTGCAGTTCCGCCAAAATTTTCAAGTCGGTCTTATCTAGCGTAAGACTTGGCATCTCTCGTCCTTTAGTCTGTGTTTGTTGAAATTTTATTCTTTTATTTTTGCATTATAAGACATATTAGCTAGGAAATGGATGTCCCTGTTTTCTAGAATAAAATGCCTAGCGAACTTATTTTACACGTGTAAGTTATCTCTTCGGAATCAATAAGTAAGGAAAAGATGCAATGTATGTCGCCGATGCCGCACTCCTACGCTCAGACATGAAAATGGCATTTGTTGATCAGCGGGATATTCACCAGGCCTTGGTCCCGGTCTATTCCGAGGCAGAGCATCGTACCTGGGCCACCTTGTTGGCCAATCAGCAGCAGGTTCTGCCGGGAAGGTCTTGCCAGGCTTTCAGCGAGGGGTTGGACCTGATCGGTTTTCCTGTCGATCATATCCCCCGGCTGGCGGATGTCAGTGACTGTATCGAGCGGTGCACCGGTTGGCGACTGGTGCGGGTTGATGGCATTGTGCCTGACGAGGCATTCTTTTCCCTGCTGTCCCGGCGGATGTTTCCGTCGACGGATTTTATCCGCAAGCCGGAAGAAATTGGTTACACCCCGGCCCCTGACATGTTTCACGATTTGCTCGGCCATGTGCCATTGTTGACCAATCCGCGCTTCTGTTCCTTTTTCCAGCACTTTGGCGAAATCGGCTGTCGAGCATTCGACAGCGGCCATCCTGCCATGGTGTGGCTGCCGCGCATCTACTGGTATACGGTCGAATTCGGCCTGATCCGCGAGCCGGAGGGATTGCGCATCTATGGTGCAGGAATTCTGTCTTCGCCGGATGAGGTGTTGCACAGCCTGTCCGATCGGACAACGCGGTTGCCGTTCGATATCGATACCATCAGCGCCTCGCCATACGATATTTGGCATATGCAACAGCAGCTGTATGTCATCGATAGTTTCGATCAGCTGGAGGACACGTTCCATCGGTGGTCCGAGCAGCTGTTCGCCGCATAGACAGGGTCTCGCAGAAGGCCCGTTCATCCCTGAGACAACAACCGGAGAACCCGCATGGACCCGATCAACCCGATGCAGACCGATGGATTCGAATTCGTCGAATTCACCGCCGCCGATGCCGAAGGCCTCAGACAGCTCGGCGAATTATTCCTCGCGCTCGGTTTTGCTGCTGTAGCACGCCACCGTCATCGCGATGTCACCCTTTACCGTCAGGGAGACATACACTTCATCGTCAACGCAGAGCCTGTCGCGCCATTTGCCGATTTCGCCCATCAGCATGGCCCATCGGTATGCGCGATGGCCTGGCGGGTCAAGGATGCGGCGCAAGCCTATGACTATGCCCTGGCGCATGGCGCAAAAACCTATGCGCATCCCGTCGGTGCGATGGAGCTGAACATTCCCGCCATCGAAGGGATTGGCGGTTCGGCCATCTATCTGGTCGACCGTTATGGCGGCCCGGACATCTACGAGGTCGATTTTGAGCCGCTGCCCGGCGCGCCGACTGTTGTTCCGGGAGCCGGGCTGCGGACTATCGATCATCTGACGCACAACGTCGCACGTGGCAATCTGGACCTCTGGGCGGACTTTTATACATCCATCGCCAATTTTCGCGAGATCCGCTATTTCGATATCGAAGGCAAACTGACCGGCCTGACGTCGCGTGCCATGGTCAGCCCCTGCGGCAAAATCCGCATTCCGATCAATCAGTCGGCCGACGACAAGAGCCAGATCGAAGAGTTTCTGCATCGTTACCATGGCGAGGGCATTCAACACATCGCCTTATCGAGCGACGATATCTACCGGACGGTGGAGACGTTGCGTGCGGCTGGCATGTGCTTCCTCGATACCCCGGAGACTTACTATGGGCGCATCGATGCGCGTCTGCCGGGACATGGAGAAAGCGTGGCCCGGTTACGCGACAACCGCATCCTGATCGACGGCGCACCGGAGCAGGGGGGCGGCATCCTGCTGCAGATTTTTACCGAAACCGTGATCGGTCCGGTGTTCTTCGAAATCATTCAGCGCAAGGGTAACGACGGCTTTGGCGAGGGTAATTTCAAGGCCTTGTTCGAATCGATCGAGGAAGATCAACTGCGCCGTGGGGTCTTGACCACCAGCTGATGGTCTCAAGTGCTGCAATCGGTTTTTTGCAATAGACTGATTTGACTGTGTGTTTGTAAGAATGCCGAAAAATGTCGGGAAAAAGTACGCCAGCCGGCTTGACGAGTGTAACGCTCTCTGGTTAAATGGCGACCTCTGACGGCACACAGACGCCGGCAAGTAAGGCCAATTAGCTCAGTTGGTAGAGCAGCGGATTGAAAATCCGCGTGTCCTTGGTTCGATTCCGAGATTGGCCACCAGTATTTTCAAGGGGTTACGTTAAAGCGTAGCCCCTTTCTCATTTCTGGCTTCATTGCATGTAGTGGGGCAGTAGATGAATTTTGAGGTGTTTTGATGTCGTCTGCGCGTGATGCTCAGTCTGATTTCTCCCTTCTTCGCACTCACTTCACCACAGAAGAGGCTGCGTCGATGCTTGGCTACCAGCCGGGAACCCTCTTCAAATGGTCGAGCCAGGAAACTGGGCCGATTCGCCCTATCCGGGTCAACAATAGGCTGCGTTGGGCAGCAAAGGACATTGCTGGCGTGCTTGGAGTCGAGGTGAGCGAGTTGCCTCGCCCGATCTGTCTTACATCCATCCAGCCTCCCGACGTTCAGTGCGTCGATGGTGAGCCCCCTAGCTCCTCTACACCAGAGCAGGCATCGAAACCGGTGCAGGCGGTGGGGTCGCCGACATCAAGCCGAGAACTCCAGCCCCCCAACGCGTTCAGCCCTGTTTCAAATTGCTTCGAGCAAGACATCGGAGAGCTTGTTCGCGAGTTCGACGAGACATCAGTAGCCGGTGAGGGCTCAATCCAGCACAGGGTCGATAGACTTATGCGGCGGAAGTGATCAGGCGGGGAGGAGGGTGTCCTCCCCGTTGACTCCGGTTAGAAATCAAATTCCAGCTGCATGGCATTGTGACTGATGTTCGGGCTTTTCTCTGGCTCTTCGGGCTGAGACGGTTCCTCTTGCGGCCGCCATGGGCAACTCAGATCTAATGCGTATCTCGTCAATGGCTTCCTGTAGTGGTCGACCCAGTAGACATCGCGTTCTTCAGTTTTGTTGACTACCCACCCTTTGCTGATTAGGCGAGAAATGGCCATGGCCGCGCCAAGATAGCCTCGACGTTCAAGCTCTGTGCGAAGGAACCCTCGTTCACCGGCCTCCAGCATATCGTCAAGCAGGAGATCTAGCTCTGAACCTGCTCGGGGGAAGGCGCAGGAAGGGATTCGAAACCTATCTTTGAGGTCTGCTCTATTTAGGCGCATTTGACCTCCCGATGCATCGGAGCTGATGCCTCAGACAAAGAGGCTAGGTTTCGACTGCAGCCGTAACTGCGGCCCGTCTGATCGAGTCCCTGTTGCTCCTCTTTCGCGATGTACGCGCCGTGCTTCAGCGCCCCAGCTTGCCCCTCTTCGGTGGAGAGATCGTGAAGGCCTGTGACCTTGAATGGTAAGCCGCGCTCAAGCTTTTCTCGAATGATTCCCGCTCGCTGTGCTCTCAGCATTACCCAGGCCAGAAACCTGGGGCCGCTGGTTTGGGCATCTGAGGCGACGAGAATGTGGTAGTGGGTACCATCGTCGGCGAAGTACGAGCTACCATCGTCCTGCCGGGTTTCCTTCCGCCAGACGAAAAGTGGTTTGCGCCGGATTTCTCTTCGATGTCGACCGCCGGAGACCCAATCTAGTGGGTGACGGTCGAAATATTTAACCAGGTAGTCGGTGAGGCTGGTGATGCTGCGCCCTGGAGCGAGCCAGGCGGTAATGAGTTGGAGCTGTGGGCGCTTATAGTTGTTCTGTCCTGCGGTGATAAGCTGTGCAATTCGGGTTTGCACGGCGGCATTGGTACTGCGAGGCATTTGTTTCTTGGTAACCCTTTTAAAGAGAATTACAGGGATTTCGCCCCTGAGGCGATCCCCTGCGGGGAGGCTTAGAAAAACTACTCTCTTGAGCTCCCTGGCAAGTTCTAGGCGAGCCTGCACGATACTAGGGTGCTGAGAGTGAGCGTTTTCAGGGGTAGGGCGGCGATGATGCCGCTTTGAGACTACTAGAAGTGCTTGGTGAAGTTTAATCTCATCAAGACTGGGGTAACTTTAGCATAAAATTGCCATACTGTCAATGTGAATCATCCCCGTCGGCATGCGTCCTCTTCCCGTCATCGGTCTCATCGTCCCTGTTTGGATCGTTATTGGCGAGCCATAAAGCGAGAGCAAGGGCTATCAGGAACAATGCTATGGTGATGACGTAGTAGTAGATGTGCATGCGCGTAGAGTATTCCTCAAGCGAGCCGCTAGGCAACCTGCCTGTTGTCGCCCCCCAAAACGGCAGAAAATCACATTTTCCGACAAAAACACTCAGGTATTTGGTGGTAGAGGTGCTCCGAGCATGCTCGAAAACATCGGAAATCAAGCAAAACCGTGGGCAAACCATGAGGGCCATAGCTGGCCCGCTCTCGCTCTGGCCTAACCATCTCCCCAAGTCCACAATGATGACGAATTGATATATAAAATACCGAGCAAATACAAACTGAATTTCGGGAGGGGGTGTGGCGATAGTGCAGGTCATCGAAGCAGCAAAGCTGGCCGAAGTATCTTGCGGAGCAAGTGCTCAGGGTTGGTTGCCTATTGTCAGTGCGGCGCTAGGCGCCTTGGTAGGCGGGCTGGCATCATTCGGAGGTATGGTTGGCTCCGAGTGGATTCGTTCGAGGAATAAATCCAAGTCCGTACTCGCAGCCATCCAAGCTGAAATCGTTGCGATGATTAGCATCATTGAATTGCGGCGGTACATTGAGCAAGCGAAAAATATCCACAGCCAGCTCGAATATATGCCCCCTGAGGCAAGGGGAGCATACAAAGTGCGGATTGATGGGGGTTACAACAAAGTATTCGAGGCAAATCTGGAAAACCTCGGTTTACTCCCGCCGGCAGCAGCAACAAAAATTCTTGAGTTCTATCAGCTGATTCAAGCAGTCGTATCAGATGTCACCCCAGGTGGCGTACTTGCTGAGGGGCAGGGTGGGGTCTATGCGTTTGCTGAGATGATCGAGATATTGGAGAAGGCGGTTGCGATTGGACGCGAGATCGCCGTGGGGGATTGGTAGCATGCTAAGTGATGAAGAGGCTAAGGCAGTACAGGGGGTGGCGAAGCTGGCTGGTCAGTCTGTTGCTGCGGCCCGAGCTCTTTGTGGATTTATTGCGGAATATATAGGTGGTCCGCTTGAGCAAGGGGGGGCGATCTGGACAGACAAGCTGCGGTATAGGCGCTGGGAGAATCAGATGGTTCTCGTCGAGAAGGCAAAAGCATTCTTGGTCGCTAGAGGTATGACGGGGCCAACCCGTACGCTTGAGCTTAACCTCGCGATCCCTCTCCTCGAAGAAGCTTCATTGGCTGATTCCGAAAGCCTGCAGGATCGATGGGCGACCCTGCTTGCGAATGCAGTCGACGTCACAAGACCAGAGGTGCGCCGCGCCTATGTGACTATTCTGTCTGAGCTCACATCGTTTGACGCATCAATACTGGAAAAAATCTGTGATGCTGATCGCGCAAACGAATGGGTCAACGACATACCTCCGCAGCTGTGGACGCATTACCTGCCAGATGAGATTTTTGTTTCTACGAATAAAAGCGTTGAGCCGGCAGGTTTACGCCCCGAAGTCGCTCTTTCTCTTACAAACCTTGGGAGGCTTGGCCTAATCGACAGCGCAGGAGCATTTGGGGGAATGGCTGCGGTACACTGGGTCTCAATGACCGAGCTGGGCCGCCAGTTCGTCGGCGCATGCCGCCAGCAATGAATACACAAGACGACTGCCAACCATCTTCTGCCACTGCCTCTTGCTAAGCAACGCTAGATGCTGTGCAGTATAGGCAAAATACGCGATTGCCGGCATGGCAGCGGCCACAAGGGCGTCAACAATTGATTTCGAGGAACTGGTACCGAGAACTGCTCGGAGTCTCTACGCGTCGATTCTGTGGCTGCTACGCTACGTTTTGCGTATGCGGCTTAGCAGGCACCCAGTCCCTCATGGTTAATCTCGGGAAATTCTAAAATATCAGAGGGCGGTCTTTTTCTCTCGGCAATGTGCAGCCATCGCGATTAGCTCTGCACTTTGTAGAAAAGGCCCTGTGCGGTCAGAACCGGAAGGAAGCCGCTATTTACGATGGCAAGCGCTTCAACGATAACGCCACTGGCGGTTGCTTGACCTACTACCTGGCTAAAGATGGGGCCAAGAGGGGGCGGTACTTTAGCCCCCGCACCTTACTTTCCGCAGGTTTCTGCTACTGCCCCACGCGCCAGCCTGTAGCCAGGCTTCGACTTGAATACAAGGCTACGATCCTTGTTGTGGTCACCACACATCGGAGCAATGTAAGAGAGCCCCTTCTGCTTTTCCTGCAGAGTGAACTCAACATGGGCGCCTACCTCTGCCTCCTTGTTGCACCCTTTCACAATACAGGTAGGAACTTCCGATTTTCCAGTGAACTTTTTCCAATGCTCCAGCCAGCTTCCACAGCTACAGGTGCGATCACTGGTTGCTTTTTCATTCTTCAGCTCATTACCGGTTTTTTCATTGGTTGTAGTGTAACTCGACATCCTAGTTTGCCCTCTGTGCCGCACATATGTGCGCAAGTTAATATGAAGGCATATACGAAAAACTCAAGATACCCGCAATGAGTCATCTTGCTGTTCAACAAACGAACGTCTGATGAACCCCCATTCGGACGCGTCAAATCCGTTCAACAAATTACGCATTGCACAATACTGAACGTAGTATATAATGAACGTAATTTATGAACGATGGGCGTCACGATGAGCAGAGCCTTCTTTTATGCGCGTTGCAGTACCGCAGAACAAACGACCGATAACCAACTGGTGGAGCTTGCCCAGTCCGGCTACCAGGTCGAATCACACCGAATTCACACAGAAATAGTCTCGGGCAAGATAAAGGCGGCAGAGCGGCCAGTGTTCGGCGAGCTACTCAAGAAGATGGAGCGTGGCGACGTGCTGATCGTCAGTAGACTGGATCGGCTAGGCCGCAGCATGCAGGATGTGCTGGCGACCATAGAGATGCTGAGCTTGGATGGGATCAAGGTGGTGTGCCTCAACCTGGGGGCAGTAGATCTGACGTCAAGTTCAGGGAAGCTGCAGCTGGGGGTGTTGGCTGCGGTTGCTCAATTTGAGCGCGACCTACTCGTCGAGCGTACCCAAGCAGGACTGCAAAGAGCCAAGGGAGAGGGGAAGGTGCTGGGGCGGCGAGTCAGCTACACAGAGCAGCAAGCCACTGATATTCGTGCTGCCCATACGGCAGGGGTGTCAATCCGTGAACTGGCAAAGCAGCATGGGCTGTCTATCGGCACGGTCCACAAACTGACGAAAGGTGGTGAGGTCTGACAGCCCTGCAGCGACAACTATTCGGAGATGACCTCGAAGGTCAGGCCCAGCTCATCCGCATCTCCGATTGGCCATGGGTTCTTGGTTGTATCGACACCGGCAGTGCCCTGGGTGAACTCGCCCCAGACGGTACCGTCATGATCTATGCTTACCACCGCAGCAAGCGATCCGACGGGGTAGCCGTCATCCGTGCCCTTATCCTTGATGATGCGCACAGTCTTTCCTTCTAGATCAATACTCATTTCAACTCCAAAGTGTGGTTGTCTTGAACAGGCTCAGCAGACGGTTGGTTCGCCTGGTAGAGCCCAGCTTCCTGCAGAATCCAGGCTTCGATCTTTGTGTGCCATTGACGGAGCAGGTCGAGAGGCCGGCGACGGTAATGCTTCTCAGCGATGGCGCTGGGCTTATGCCCCATGATTTGAGCGACGACCCCGGCGGGTGCCTCTACCCATTCGGAGAGTGTCGCAAAGGATCGGCGAAGGCCATGTAAGGTCACGTGGGGTAATCCTGCCGCCGCCAAAATAGTGGAGTGTGCGCGACTCGGAGAGATGATTCGTCCGCTCTTTGACTGGGAACTGCTGAAGACCCACTCGATCAACTTTCCGTTGGCAAAGTAGCGCCGGGGTAGTCCTTGTAGAAGCTGCGCGACATACGGCGTTAGGGGGATTGTGCGGGTGCCTTCTATCTTGTCTCTGATGGTCAGACTTCTCCACTGGAAATCGACATCCTCCCAGCGCAACCCAGCGAGCTCTTCTCGTCGAGCTCCCGTGAGTAGCAGCGTCTGGAAGTAGGCAGACAGGACTGGATTTTCGTATGCACGTGCGGCCTTGAACCATTGCGGGAGCTGCTCGCGTTGCAGGCAGTCATCTTCTCGCTTTACCGATTTGTGCACCTGCTCTCGTATTTTGCGGGCATTCAGGGCGTCATGGGGGAGAAGATCTGCATATCCAGGATTCTCCTGACACCAGGAGGAAAACCCCTTCAATAGGCGGTATGCAAGTGCGGCGCGGGTTGGCCTGTCTCGGTTTTTATCTTGCCACTCCAAGAGCCGATCAGCGGTCAAATCAACCAGTCTCACATCTAGCAACGAAGCCAATGGCCCTGGTTTCAGGTTCCCTTCCCCTCTTTTCCTTTGTTCTCCTCCTCGCTGCGCCACTTTATAGTGGTCTTGCAGGTGACGGTTACCCCAGGCGTGTTGGCGGTCCTCGATGTACTCTTTCCAGAGATTGTCTAGCGTCAGACTGCTGCGTGCGATTTGCTGGCGCTCCGCTTCTTGAGCTGCCAGAGCCGTTTTTTTCTCCGCTCTCGGATCGAGTCCCTTATCGCATAACGTTTGATAGTACCTGGCCTGCTCCCTGGCCTGCTCGATGGTCCAGATGCGGTAGTCTCCTATCGTCATCCGAAGTGACTTGCCATTTGCCCAGCCCTCAAAGATGTATGATTTGCTCCCGCTGGCGGTAACCCGCAATCCCAGTTTTGGTGTGGCCGCATCCCAGAAGAAATATTGGGTTTTCCCTGCAGGGCAGGTTGCTGCCTTTATCCTGGGTGCTGTGAAGTTGAAGCGGTTTTCAGTAGACACGGGTTTGCCTAGAGACTGTTCTGTAGTAAATGTGTAGAGGAATTTTACGCCAAACAAGACAAACTTATCAATATTAGCTGTTTGTGAAATTTTGTTTGATTGCTTGTTTTTATGAGGTTTGCGGAGAATCATGCGAAATGATACAACCCTGTATATGCTCTAGAGCCCGGATTGAAAATCCGCGTGTCCTTGGTTCGATTCCGAGATTGGCCACCAGATTCGCAAAGCCAGCCCAAACGGGCTGGCTTTTTTCTTGTCCGCGCGCAGTTCAGTCCTCGACCCAGGTTTCCTGCAAATGACGCAACAGTGGCGCGTCGTTATCGCCGCGGGTGAAGGTGGCTGTGGAAATGCGCCGCCGGAAGTTGTGCTGCGTGTGCCGCTGTTCCTCGAACGTGAATACCGCCACAGTATCGGTGGCAAAAACCAGCTCGAGATCGACGATCTCGATGTCGAGCACCTCGCCGCGGCCGATCGCATCGGCGATGGTCCGCACCAGAGCTTCCCGACCCTGTCGTCGTCCTACGGCCGCAACCATGACGAACTCCGGATGGAAATGGTCGAGAAATTTGTCGAAAGCGACTGGTGGTGCGTCGGCATCTCCCCGCACCCAGGCGGCGGCAAGCTCATGCAAATCGAGTACGGTGCGTGCGGCGGCATCGATAAACCGGTTCATGATGGATCCCCTGTGGTGCAGCCCATGATGGCTCCTGTGCTCACTATAGCCGCGATTGCTCATTTTGGCGGGGGTGCGGGGGGGGGCGTTATCCGTTAGAATCTGAAATTCACTTTTGTGCCAAGACCAAACGTTAAGGATAGTTTCAATGTCTCAGCAGAATCTGATCAGCCAGCTGGAAGAGCGAGGCCTACTTGCCCAGGTATCCGACCGCGAAGCGCTCGAAGCGCAGTTGTCCGGGGGCATGTTGACCTTGTATTGCGGCTTCGATCCGACTGCCGACAGTCTGCATATCGGCCATCTGGTGCCGCTTTTGACGTTGAAACGCTTTCAGCAGGCCGGACACCGGCCGGTCGCCCTGGTCGGCGGTGCCACTGGCATGATCGGTGATCCGAGTTTCAAGGCAGTCGAACGCAAACTCAATACGGCGGAAATCACCGCCAGCTGGGGCGAGCGCATTCGACAGCAGGTGTCGCCATTCCTTGACTTCGACTGTGGCGGCAACAGCGCCATCGTCAGCAACAATTACAACTGGTTCGGCAGCATGAATGTGCTCGATTTCCTGCGTGATATCGGCAAGCACTTCTCGGTCAATGCGATGATCAACAAGGAATCGGTCAAGCAGCGCATCAATCGCGATGAGGTCGGCATTTCCTTTACCGAATTCTCTTATAGCCTGTTGCAGGGCTATGACTTTGTCGAACTCAACCGTCAGCATCAGTGCCGACTGCAGATTGGCGGTTCCGATCAGTGGGGCAACATCGCCGGCGGCATCGATCTGACCCGTCGCTTGAACCGCGACCAAGTGTTCGGCCTGACCCTGCCCCTGATCACCAAGTCGGATGGAACCAAGTTCGGCAAGACCGAAAGCGGAGCCATCTGGCTCGATGCGAAGAAGACCTCGCCCTACAAGTTCTATCAGTTCTGGCTCGGCACCGCCGATGCCGACGTCTATCGTTTCCTGGCGTTCTACACGTTTCTGTCGATGGATGAGATCCGGGGGATCGAAGCTGCCGACAAGGCGCGCGCAGGCGCGCCGGAGGCGCAGCGCATTCTGGCCGAAGAGGCGACGACGCTGGTGCATGGCGCCGCGGCGGTCGAAGCGGCCAAGCGCATCAGCCAGAGCCTGTTCTCCGAAGACCAGGCATCGCTGACCGAGGGGGATTTCGAGCAGCTGGCGCTTGACGGTTTGCCGACGATAGAGCTGGTGCTCGGCGATACCAATCTGATCGATGCGGTGGTGGCCGGCGGCCTTGCCACGTCGAAGAGCCAGGCGCGCGGCTTTATCGAAAGCGGTGCGGTTGCCGTCAATGGCGCCAAGATTACCGAGCTTGCCTATGTGCCGCAGGCGGTTGATCAGCGCTTCGGACGCTATACCCTGCTGCGTCGCGGCAAGAAGAACCACTGCCTGGTGTTGTGGAAATAAACCGGTCAACGGAAAAAAACGGCAAGCCTGGTGCTTGCCGTTTTTTTTTGTGGGTTCCGTCCTTACTCGAGTACGTAGCTGCCGGGTGCGTCGCCGATCTTGGGGTAATGCCGGCTGTCGAGTTTGAACGGCACCATCTCGCCGCTTTGCGGCCGCAGCCATTCTATCCAGCTCGGCCACCATGAGCCGGGATGCTTTTCGTGGTGGGACAGCCAGTAATCGCTACTGTGGTCTTTCTGCGGCGTGCCCTGCCAGTATTGCCGCTTTGAAGTCGGCGACGGCGGATTGACGACGCCGAGAATGTGGCCCGAAGTCGACAGGGTGAAGGTGACCTGGCTGTTGACATGCTGAATCAGCTTCCAGGTCTGTTTCCATGGCGCGATGTGATCTTCCTCGGTTGAAACCATGAAAATCGGTGTTTCGATGCGGGCCAGATCGATCTGCTCGCCGGCAATGCACAGCGCATCCGGCTCGCACAGGCGATTGTGGATATAGAACTCCCGCAGATAGAAGCTGTGCATCTGCTGCGGCATGCGCGTCGTGTCCATGTTCCAGTACAGAATGTCGAAGGCGCGCGGTGTTTCGCCGAGCAGGTAGTTGTCGACCCAATAATTCCAGATCAGGCTGTTCGAGCGCAGCATGCGGAAGCTGGCAGCCATGTCCTTGCCGTCCAGATAGCCGCGCTGCGCCATCTTGCGTTCGACGAAGTCCAGCCCTTCCTCGCCGAGGAAAACTTCAATGTCGCCTGGACGGGAAAAGTCGGTCAGCGTGGTGAACAGCGTGGCGGAGGCAATCTTGTCTGCCTGCTTCTTCGCGGCGAGCCAGGCGAGATAGGTGACGGTGAGCGTGCCGCCGATGCAGTAGCCGGTCAGATGGACGCGTGGGCTGCCGCTGATCTTGCTTGCGACTTCGACGATGCGGTCGATGCCGTCGTGGATGTAGTCGTCGAAGGTCAGGTCGCGTGCATCTTCACGCGGGTTTTTCCAACTGGTGACGAAGACCGAGAATCCCTGTTCGACCAGGTAGCGTACCAGGCTTTTTTTCTGGTCCAGATCGAGTACATAGAACTTGTTGATCCAGGGCGAAACCAGCACGATCGGCACCTGCTGGACTTTTTCTGTTGTCGCCTGGTAGTGAAGCACTTCGAGCAGCTGGCCACGATAGACCACGGCACCCGGCGTGGTGGCCAGGTTTTCACCTACCTTGAACGCATCGCGATCCGTCATCGCGATATCACCGTGTTCCATATCCCGCAGAAAATTGCGCAGACCGTTGAGCAGGCTTTCCCCCTGGGTCTCACGCGCTTTTTCCATCGCCTTGGGGTTGAACAACAGATAGTTGGTCGGCGCGATGGCGTTGAGCCACTGGCGTAGCCAGAAAGCGCTCAGGCTTCGTTCCTTTTCCGTCAGGTCAGGCGTTGCGTACAGTGTGTCCTGCAACCAACGGGTGTTGAACAGATACCATTCCTTGAGCAGGTCCCAGCCCGGTTGCTGCGTCCAGGCTTCGTCGCCGAAGCGATCATCGTGCGGGTTGGCCGGGAAGGCGTCGTCATTGCGGTCGCCGGTCGCCAGGCACAGGCACTGAGCCCACCAGCGCGAGGCGTCACTGCCCCAGTTATTCACTACGTCGACGAATTCTTTCGGATGGCTGAGCCAGGCCAACTGCGCCTTGCCGATGATCGGGCCGAGCTCGAACGGATCGATGGCGCGATACAGCTCTTCGGCAATTGGCGGTCGGCTGTCGTCGATTTCCGGGTGCTTGTCCCTGTGCATGTTGCTCTCCCGCAGAAAGGCGGATCGTGATCGTCCGCTGATTCAATGTCATTGCCGCCCGGTTGCCGGGCGTTTTTTCTAGCCTGGTGTTGTCAGCCTAGGACATTTTCATCATTAATGCTGCACAGCAATACCATGAATGGGTAGCACGCCCGCAGAAGGCGGCGGCGGGCGTGCTTGTCCCGGCGGGGATCAGGCTGCGCGGGGGGCTGTGGTCCGGCCATTGCCGAGGAAAAACAGCGCAAGCGATGCGGTGATCAGGAAAGCCGGATATTCCCAGCCGCCGCCAGCATTGGTGAACATCCAGCCGTTGGCGCCATGGACCAACACGATGGTGCCGAGCAACAGCGGCGTCAGCGCCAGCGCTGCCCAGCGGGCCTTGAAGCCGGTAAACATCAACAGTGCTGCACCGAGTTCGGCGACGATGGCGAAATAACCGAGAAAGCCCGGTACGCCGAGGCTGGCGAAATACTTGGCGGTTCCGGCCGGGGTGAAGATAAACAGTTTTGTGGCGCCGTGGGCCAGATACATCAGACCAAGAGAGATGCGCAGGGTCAGGCTGGCGAGTTGCGGATTCTGGTTCATCATGGGTTCTCCGTTTTTCGATTGGGTTCAATGGCTTGCCGTCGGGCTGCCGTTACTGGTCATTAAATATGAATTGCTTTTGCGAATAAATGGTATTTAAATAAAGTAATTGTTTACTATGGGGAAACTATGGATCGCTTTTCGGAAATGCGCGCATTCGTCACCGTTGCAGAGCAGGGCAGCTTTGTGGCCGCGTCAGAGCGCCTGGGGCTATCGCGCGCGATGGTGACCAAGCTGGTGTCTGCGCTGGAAGCACGCCTCGGCGTGCGGCTGATGCACCGCACGACGCGTCGGCTGTCGCTGACGGCGGAGGGCGAGAGTTATCTGAGCGAGGCCTCGGCGCTGATCGGCGAGCTCGATGCGCTCGACGCGCGATTGTCGCAAGGTGCGACCCGACCGGCCGGACGTCTGCGGGTGACCGCGCCGGTATCGTTCGGTCAGCGCTTTCTCGGCACAGCCGTGACCGAGTTTCATGCGCTGCATCCGGACATCGATATCGAACTGTCGCTGAATGATCGGCGGGTCGATTTGGTGGAAGAGGGGTATGACCTGGCTTTGCGCATCACGCGCATGGGGGATTCGAGTCTGATCGCACGGCGGCTCGTGCCGGTCAGTGATGTGGTGTGCGCCTCGCCGTACTACCTCGAACGGCATGGCACGCCACTCAAGCCGGAAGAGCTGACCTTGCACAACTGCCTGATTTATACCCTGACCGATCAGGCCGGGTCATGGATTTATCGCGATGCGGACGGTACCGAGCGGCGTGTCCGGGTGCAAGGCAGCTTGCGCGCCAATAACGGCGATCTGTTGCTGGATGCGGCGATCCGCGGGCTGGGCATTACCCAGCAACCGCGCTTTCTCCTTGCAGATGCGCTGGAAAGGGGGCAACTGGTGCAGATTCTCGACGATTATCGCTGGATGGATCTTGATCTGTATGCGGTTTATCCGGTGCGGCGCTATGTCCCCGGCAAAGTTCGGGTTTTCGTCGACTTCCTGCAGACCTTTTTCCTGGCAAGGCGGTCGTTGTTCTGAGTATTTTGGTATGGTAAGATAATTATATAAACATTAGTAAATGATGGTGATCCCATGAATACAGCATTCCTCGGCCTCGACTATATCGTCGACATCATGCATCCCAGCGGCAAGATCGCCGCCTCGGCTGAACAGGCTGCGCAACGCAATGTCGTCGGCCATGCCAACCGCCTGCTGGCGCACGCCCGTGCGCAGGGCTGGTTGTCGATTCTGGTCAAGGTCGGTTTCGCCCGCGGCTACCCAGATCATCCCGCCGGCTCGGCGATGTTCGGCCGCGCGCGCGAGTTCGGCGCGCTCGAAGAAGGGTCGCCCGGCATGGCCTTCCATCCCGACCTGCAGTCGGAGCTTGCCGATCTGGTCATCGTCAAGCCGCGCGTCAGCCCCTTCTACGGCACTTCGCTCGACGCCGCGCTGCGCGCCCGTCGTATTGAGCGGCTGGTGATCGGCGGTGTAAGCAGCGCCTGGGCGGTACAGGCTGCCGTTCGCGATGCGCATGATCGCGATTATCAGGTGGTCATTGTCGAAGACGCCTGCGCGGCGGCCAGCGTCGCCGAGCATGCCGAGTCCATGGCGCTGCTGCAGCGCATCGCCCGCATCGAAACGGTCGACACGCTGTTGGCGGGTTAGCGCGCGGGCGGCATCAGCGCCGCCTGCAGCCGTTCCATGACCCGCTGTGCCGGCGGCGACGGCTCGCAGTCGGCGAGACGTACCAGCAGCAGCCGATGCCAGGCGATCGCCGGCTGTGGCTGCTCAAGCTGGTGCAGCCCGCCGCTGTCGCTTGCCTGCGTGCCGAGCAGAATCAGATCGCTGTGCCGGACAAGATTTGCCAGCAGGCGCGGGTCGTCGCATTCGAATCGCAGCGGCAGCGGCGCTTTGCCCTTGATTCCCAACCATTGCCGCACGCGTTCGCGTGCATCATCCGCGAGCGGGGTACTGGCCAGGCCATAGAGCAGGATCTGCGCAAGGGTCTGACTCGGCGTGCGACGCAACGGATGCCCGGCGCGGCAATGCAGCGCGACACCGGCATGGGCCAGCGCGGTGCATCGCAGGCGGCTGTCGGCGATTGCCGCCGAGCTGCCGGTGATGAAGAACTCGATCTCGCCGTTATCGAGCAGACGAAGCAACTGCTCGCTTTTCCCATGGCATAGGTGCAGACGCAAGGTCGCTTCGTGACGCACGATGGCGGCGAGTGCCGGATCGAGCAATGGCGCGTGTGCCGCCTCGCAACCGAAAGCGACTTGGGGTTCGGGCTGATTGCCGAGCTGGCGGATGTCCTGCTGCAACTGTTGGGCCGCTTCGGCCAGTCGACGGGCGCGCGGCAAGAAAAAACGCCCTTGCGGAGACAGCGCGACCCGGTGGTGATCGCGGATGAACAGCCGGAATCCCAGCTGCGCCTCCAGGTTCTGAATGCTGCGGCTCAGCGCCGGCTGGCTCAGGTGAACGCGTTCGGCCGCGCGGGCGAAGTTGAGCTCCTCGCCGACTGCGAGTGCATGCTGAATAAGCTTGAGTTCCATCTCGGTCTCCCGCCTTCGGGCTCGTCTTGCGCACCCGACTCCTACATATAGTCGTAAATGGCCGCTACAGACGTCTCTTCCCGTGCGCACATCGCCACGACCGCCTTCTGGGCGCCTTGGCGCGGATTGCCGGTGGCACAGACCGTGGCGAGAATCAACATCGCCATCGGGCAGCCTTTCCATTGCGGCCATCCCGGCAGACGCAGCGTGTTTTCGTGCCCGGTGCCGCTGTCACCGACCGCATTGGTCAGCAGCATTGCCGCCCGCTGGTGCGGCGACATCCTGTCGGGGGGAAGAAACGGTGAATGACCAAGCGCGTTCGATACGGCGTTGACCGTGCGCATCGCCGGGTGGCGGCTGATGGCTGCGTTGAAGTACGTCCGTTCCCTGCTGTCGATGATCTGCGGCAGCAACTCGGTCAGACATGTGCAGCCTGGATTGCGCGTATCGATATAACGATCACGGATTGCGTACAGCGCCAGTAACTCGGGGTAGTTGAGCAACATCTTCGGAATGGTGGTCAGTGGTCCGGTGAGCCGCATCAGCGGGTTGAACAGCTGCAGTGCCCCGTTGCTCAACGAAGAGGTCAGTTCCGGCAGGATGGCCGATAGCGGGTTGAAAAAGCCGAGGCCCTGCGCCATGCCGGACGGCATGCCGATGCCATACCCGCCCGGCAAGTCACGGCAGGCATGTGCGGCGTCGAACATCGCGGTCGCCGTCGAGACCCTGCCCAGCAAGGACTCATTGATGCCATGCCGGCACATGTTGCGGCGTATTGCGGTACGCAGCCCACGGCGCAGCAGCGACAAGGGGTTGCCGATGGCATCTAACGCCAGGTTGATGCGCTGCCTGACATGGCTTTTGGGGCGGAACTGTGGTTGGCGGACCGGGTCGAGCAGTCTGCCCGCCAGGCCCGAGAGCGAGGCATAACTGTCGTCCTGGGCCGGGTCCTCATCGAGCGCGAGCTGGAGGTCGGTGTACAGAATCAGCATCTGCTGCAACAGCTGCATTTCCTTGTGGCGTTGCAGCACGGTGGTCGCCATGCGCTGGCGGTCTTCGTTGAGTGGATTGATCCGTAACCGCTGGATGTTTTCCATTGTCATGGGGATGCCGTACGGATTGTGCATGGCTTGCCCTTTCTGTCGGTTAGAGCGTGTCGGTGCAGCGGAAGCCCCGCAGTAATGCCGGGCGGAACGGATTGTTGATGCTGCGGGCGCCGATGAGCACAACCGCCTGTTTGTCGCCGATGACAAGATGCAGTCGCAGCCGGTCTGCGCCGGCCGGTTGCGGCGTGGCGGCGCTGATCATGCGAAACAGACCCCAGGTGCCGCGATAGTCGAGACTGGCGGGTTCATCGCTGTCGATGGCCGTCAGTTCCACTCGCGTGGCCGGGTCGCCCGGGCCGGGCCATTTGAAGTTGCTGCTCACGATCGGACCATGGGCATAGCGCAGCGACTGGCCGTCGATGTCGATATGCAGGCTGGCGCTATTGGCGCTCAGACTGTCCGGGATCAGCTCGAAGCCGGTCGACAGTACATTGCTGCCATCGGGAAAGAATGCGTCGCGGATCTCTGCCGCCTGACGGAACATCTGCAATGCCGCCGGCGACAGCGACACCGGGGCGCCTGGGCGCACGTGCCAGACCGGACCATGCATGTCGACGGACATGGCGAGGTTTTTCTGGAAAAAGTCGTCGATCAGGCCGCCGGGGCGGAACAGCCGGGCAAAATCGTCACGCGTGGTTTCCACGCTCGCGTTGGCGACGAAGGGGAAACGTTGAGCGAGTGCCTGATGGCAGAACGGCACGACCTTGCTTTGCCACTCGAAACTGAGTTGGCGCCGCTGGCTGTCGCCGTTCTGGCGGGCGATGTCGCGCACGAGTTTGCCGAGCGGCGGGGGATAGGCATCCGCGTTGTTGATCAGTACGCCGAACGCGTCGCCGGCCGGTGGCGGCATGCCGTGTTGCAAAGCGCTTTGCGCGGTATCCAGATACGTCGCGACGCCGGCCAGCCTGGCTTGCAGCGCATCCAGTGCCGTCTGCTTGCTTCCCGGCGGGGGCTCCACGGCGGCATGCAGCCGGGAGAAGTGCTGCGTCACCGGGTTTTCCGGTGAAAAACGGGTCTGACGGTCGGCCTCGAGCAGCAGACGACGCAATGGCGAAGCGGGGCCCGCCAGCAGGTGCAGTGCCTGCCCGGAGCCCTGGTGCAGGTCGATCGGAACCAGGGCGATGTCGTTGAGCAGCGAATCCCAGGCCTTGATATAGGCCGTGAAATAAAGCGCATCGAGTGCACGCTTTTCTACGCCGAGCGCGCCGGCATTGACCGGCGCGGCCAGTACCCAGCCGGGTCCGGTCGGTCCTTCCAGCAGGTGATCGCGCAGTTTGAGGTAACGGGCGTAGCCGGCCTGGGTGTAGCGCATCGCTACCCCGCTGCTGAGTGATTGACCGCTCTGGCTGGTCAGCACCAGCCCGGCACCCGGGCCGCCCATTTCGCCGAGCGTCAGCATGCCGGGCAAATCTTCCGCCAGCCTGGCGTCGAGGTAGCCCCACCACATCGGCGCACCCGGCGCTGCAGCGAGGGCTTGCCGCGTGCGATCGACCAAATGGCTGTCCGGTATCATGCCCTCGTCGTTGCGTGCCTGGGCGAGCCAGTCCCCGGCTTTGCGCCACAGTCGTTCATCGACGTTGTTCGCGCCGGATGCCGGTGTCGCCAACGCTCGCCTCAACCAGTCGCGCAGGGCGGGGACGTCGAGTTTTTCCGGGTCGGCCAGCATCAGGTAGAGCTGGAGCGCGCGGTAGCGGTCTACCGGAGCCAGCTCGCCGTTGTCCATCTCGGTCGCCAGGCGATACATGACGTAGGGCGCGAAGGTTTGATGCAGGATGCGTTGACGCGTGTCGCTCTGCCAGTTGGCCAGCAATTGCGCATTCTTGCTCCAGAATACGGCAGGCCAGTACGTCCCGGGGCGATTGCCGTCGCTGGTCTCGAGCGCATCGAGCAAAGGCTGCAGGCTCGCCACCTGGGTGAGGTCGATGCCGCGGCGCGCCAACAGATTGATCCGGTCTCCATATTGTCTGGCAGCGGCCAGTTGCAGGCGTTTGTCCTCGAATCCGGCGCCGATGGCATACAAGGCCCAGATGCCGAAGCCCAACAGCGCGGCTCCCGCCAGGGCCTGACGCCAGTGCAATGCCCGTTGCGTCCGCCGTCCTTGTGCGGCCAGCCCTGCTTCGGGCAACAAGACCAGCTCGAGTAAGGAGGCGGCGAAGTAGTCGAGCCGGGATGGCGCGATGGTAACGGCGGCCCTGTCGAGGGTCGCGGCGAGCTCGCCCTGCCACGGCTGCACGGGCTGCCCCTGCTGGCGCACGCTGGTGAAATAGATCCCGCGCAGCCGGATGTCGGGTAGATGGCGCGAATGCTTGCAAACCGTGGCGACCCATTGCGCCGCCCGTCGTCCGAGTCCGGCGAATTGACGCGGAAAGCCGAGCAACCGTGCCCGTTCGTCCTGGTCCGGTACTGCATGCAGGCGGTGCATTTCGCCGTCGTATAGCCGGGCGACCAGGCTGTCGAGGCCTGCCGGTATCTCCTCTAGCGCGGAGAAGGCCTGCTCCGGCGCGGTCAGCGGCAGATTCAGCCCCCATACCTGAGCGCGTTGCGGGGCCGGCATGGCGGCGAAATAGGCGTGAAAGCCGGCCAGCGTGTCGCAGTGGGTGATGATCAGATAAACCGGTGTCGCATGACCGAGACGTCCCAGTGTCGAGGTCAGCATGTCGCGCAGGGCGGCAGCCTGCGTTTGCCGGGCCCGCGCATCGCCTTGCAGCAGCGAGGCGGCGCTCTGCGCAATGACGATACCGTTGAACATGGGACGGCGCAGCCAGCCGAGCGGTCGCAGCAGCCGTTGCCACACCTTGGGCGGCAGTTGTGGCTCTGCTGCGAGCAAGACGGCCTGTTCGCCGAAGCGCCAGCAGCAGGGCGCGCTGCCGACCATGTCGCTGGACTGCAGCCCGGCTTGATTGAACAAGTTGTGTTTGCCGGCGCCGGCTTCGCCGACGAGCAGATAACGCGGCAGATCGCGCATGGTGCGCCGGCGAAGCCGTCGGCGGGCTTCGGCGTCGTCGAGGGCGATGCGCTCGAGCAGTTCCGCCTGTGCGGCATCGCCGTCACTGTCGTCCGCCTCGGGCTGTGGCGCGAGGCGAATCTCGAACCGGCTGGCAAGCCAGCGCGTGACTTGCCAGCTGCACCAGGCGGCCAGCAGCGTCATCATCATGGCGATGCGCACGGATGCGGGCGCGAACATCGGCCGGCCGTCGATGGCGATGCGCGGCCCGATAAACCAGATAAACAACATGCCCGCGACGATGAGCAGCAGCGACGGCAGCCAGCGTGCATCTTTCAGTGCAAAGAGGCGCTCGATCATGTCCCGGCTCCGCTGTTGAACAGGGTGATCACGACGCGGCGATTGCGGGCCCGGTTGGCCGGCGTGTCGTTGGCCACCAGCGGTTCGTCCGGGCCGCGGCCGGCAGTGGTGAGACGTTGGCGCCCGACGCCGCCGGCAGCGAGCAGATTTGCCACCGCAATGGCCCGGTCAAGCGAAAGCTGTCGATTGTCGCGTGTGCCCGCTGCGGTCGGCTGATTGTCGCTATGGCCGGCAACTTCGATCCGGCCCGGTATCGAGGCGAGTGCGCGGGCCACCACCTGCAGCAGAGGCAGGTTGGCCGGCAACGGTTCTGCGCGGCCGGAAGCGAACAGGGTGTCGACGCGCAGGGTCAGGATGGTGCGATCCGGCTGTACTTCGAGCATCAGCTGCCGCAGGCGGATCTCTTCGGCCAGTAAACGGGCGAGGGCCAGCGCGGCGGCGTCGTTGCCGCCTTGCGCACCGAGCGTGCGCAGCGCGACCGGGACCGGCGTCGGCAGCGAGTGCTCGGCCAGTTGGGCGTCCAGCGCGAGGTAGGTCGCCAGCAGCAGGATGGGCAAGGCGATGGCCAGGTTGCGCAGCAATCGGGCGTGGCGGCTGGGCTGGGGGGGGCGGGTCTGCCGCCATGCCGGTGCGAGTGCGGTTTCGCTGGCGCCGCGGTTGTGGCACAGCTGCTGGTAGAGCCGCTCGCGCAGTTGGGCCAGCTCTTCCCGGCCGCCGACGACCAACCGGTAACGGCCTTCCATGCCCAGAGCCAGCAGCGCATACATGTATTCGAGCTGTTCGCTGTGCTGGCGCGGCTCGCGGGCCAGCCACTGCAGGATGCCGAAGAATCGCTCGCCGCCGGACGTCTCCTGGTGGAAGGTGACCAGCAAGCTGCGCCTGGCCCAGGCATCGGTTCCCCAGCTGGTGTCGGCAATCACCTCGTCGATCAGCGCACACAGGCAGTAGCGGCACATGGAAGCGGTTTCTTCATCAAAACCGGCCTGCAGGATATTTTGGCTGAAGGCCGTCATCAGTTTGACGAGCTTGTCGTGCAGTGAATCCAATTCGAGCGGCTGGCCGTGGCGCAGTTGCGGAATGCACTCCAGCAGCGGATAGGCGGCGTTCATCAGCCGATTGGGGTCGGCGGCCGAGGCGGGCAATTGATCCAGTGCTTCGATCTCGATGATGTTTTCCGTCATGGCCAGCCCTCCTGGGCGCGAATGGCCCACAACTCCAGCGAAAGCGACGGGAAGGCGCCGGCGACATGGACGGCGAGACCGGCCGACTGGGAGAGCTGCGGCCAGAAGGCATTGGTTTTGTCCAGGGCGAAGTAGCGGTAACCGGCGTGGTACGGAATCTGTTGCGGTGCGGTGGCCAGCGGTTGCAGGTCGATGGCAGGCAACTGCAGGTTGACCAGTTCGGCGATGCGCTCGATCGGGCCGATCTTGATATGCGTCGGCAAGAGCTCGACCAGCTTGTCCTCGCTCATGTCGGCGCGGGCGGCAAGGACGAAGACGGCGTGGGAGAACAAGGCGCTGTCGGGGATGATCGCCAGATGATGCCCCGGGCCCTGCGGTTCGAGGGCGATGGCGAAAGCCTGTGGATCGGCCACGTGCTGCAACAGATTCCGCAACAGGCGCGAGAGGGGGATGAAGGCCTGGTCGAGCTGGCCGTGCCGGTAAAGCGGCAGCTCGGGCAGCCGGTAGGGCGCGTGATGCGTGGCCAGTTCACCGGCCAGTTGCAGTAGTTGCTGCCAGAGCATTTCCGGATGGATGCCGGTCTGGTCCGCCAGATGGATGAACAAGGGCTCGTTGCGGTTGACGATCTGCAGCAGGAGCAGATCGGCCATTCGGGCCACCGTGCCGATATCGGTTTGGGTCATCCGGGTCACCAGCGTGTCGCCGCGCTGGTGCAGCAAACCGGCCAGCTCGCGCACGAAGCGGGCCAGTACGGGCGCCGCGTGGATGTCGAGGCAGGGGGGGATGTAGTCGTTGTCCAGTATCAGCCGGTTGTCGCTGCGCCGCTCGATGATGCGCGCCACGCCGATGCTGGTGTAGGCATCGGCGACCTCGGTGGCCAGGGCGAGCTGCAGTTGCAGCGTGCCGACCTGAAGCTGTACCGGTTCCTGCGCCGGCGCAGTGTTGTCGGTCACCATGCATTCGGCGACCCGGTAGCGGGCCGCGCTGCTGTCGCCGCACTCTGGCAATCCGGGAGGGGCCAGCGGCAGGGCGAGCACGATGTCGACGTTGCGGTGTGTCGGGGGAATGTCGAGCGGGGCTGGCAGCGGATCGTGATGCGGCAACGACAGCGGGGTGCCGTCGGGCAAAATGGCCTCGCATTCGAGCAGCGCCAGCTTGCCCTGTTGCAATAGCGCGTCGTCGATAAGCAGGCGCGAAAAACCCCAGTCCGCACCTGGCCGCTTACGGCTGCGCATATCGATGATGCGCTGCCAGTAACGGTCATGCTGTTGCAGGTGTTGCTGCTGCAACAGCATGCCCTCGGACCAGATGACCTTGTTGTAACCGTACATGACACCCTCATTGCACGAGTTGGTAATCTGAACTCACGCTAAAACAAGGGGCGCAGTGACTTAATAGGAAAGTTCCTAAAGGGGTTTCCTGAAGTTGATGTATGTATTTTCTTCGGCGGCGAGAAATGGCTCGGCAGGCGGAGGCGCGGTGCCCATTGGCATCACGTCGCGGTCGGCGGCGGTGAGCGCCACGTGCACGGCGTGCGCGGTCGGCAGCTGCGGCGGTGCGTGGCACTGCGCGCCCGATGGCTGCGGGAACCATGACAGCGGCGGCCCGCCGACGGGACGAAATGCGGTATCGGGGCGCGGCGCGAAGCCGGAGCGGCCGTCTTGGGCGTCGGCCGGAGCAAGCGGGGGAATACGGCGGGGAATCCGGTTCATTCGACCTCCTTGCTGCCATTGTCTTGCTTGGTGGGAAGCGGCGCCTGCGGCGCATCCGGCGCAGCCGGCGCCGTCGGGGCCGCACGCTGGGCGGAGCTGGCGCTACCGCCGCTGTTGAGCCTGACCAGTGCGCCGGAAATGCTGACGCCTTCCGGGCCGAGCGTGATGAAACTCGCGCCCGCTTTCAAGCAGATGCGAGGCGCCTGCAGCACGATTTCCGTGTCGCCGCTCAGTGCGATGTTGGCGCCATGTTCGACCAGCGCACCATCGGTGCGGATCTCGATGGCGCTGGCAACCTGGAGGCTCAACTTGCCGCCGACGCGTTCGCGCCGGGCTCCCTTGACATCCAGGCTGTAATCTCCGCCGGTATCGGTGCGGGCTTCGCCGCCGATCGACAGATGCCGGTCCTTGTCGATGCGCTGATGCAAGCGGCCGCCGACGACGATATGGCTGTCCTTGTCGGTGCGCGTGCGGCTCTCTCCCTCGGTGACTTGATGCCGGTCGCGGCCGATCCAGCCGAGTTCGTCGTGCTTGACGTAACGTTTGAAATCTTTCTCTGCGTGGAGAAACAGCTGTTCCTGGCCAGCGGTGTCGATGAAGCGCAGTTCGTTGAATCCCTGGCCGCTGGTCGAACGGCTGCGCACGGTCGACACGTCGCCGCGGCGGGGCAGCCGGTAAGGGGGCGGATTGGCGACGTTGTAGACGCAACCGGTCACCAGCGGTCGATCGATATCGCCGTTGATGAATTCGACCACGACTTCGTGACCGGCGCGCGGCAGGAAGAAACTGCCCCAACCCTTGCCCGCCCAGCCCTGGGCGAGCCGCACCCAGCAGCGGCGCGTGCGCTCGCCCGCAGCGGGTGGCGCAAACTGCTCCCAGTTGAATTGCACCTGGATGCGGCCGTACTCGTCGGTATGGATGTCGCCATCGGCATCGCCGACCACGACGGCGGTCTGTGGACCAACGGCATGCGGTATCGGTGTTTCGAGCGGCAGGCGGAACGGCTGGTCGGCGGGAATGGCGCGCAGATGGCACAGCGGCGCACCAGATTCGGGTTCGGCGCTGCTGCTGTAGGCCTGGTTGTCGAGGCTGTATTCGACGGCCGTCACCAGGTAGCGCCGGTTCTGTTCGTGGTCGGGGTGGCCCTGCATGCTGAAGCAGCCGCCGGAGACGATGCCGAGCGCGTTGCTGTCGGCCTCGATTTCCCGCTCCCGCGCACCGGCCGCTTCGAGCCGGGTCTGGGCATAGTGCCGGCCGGTGTCCTGCTCGTGATAGTTGTCGAGATCGATCTGCCTGACGCCGCGTTCCGGTTTCCGGCCGCGGGCGCGGGTCAACAGTCCCTGGTTCAGGCTGTGGGTGACTTTCTTGAAGTCGTAGGCGTTGAGCGCGTATTCGCCGCTGACCATGCTGTGGCTGGCTAGCCAGGTATTGATGGTGCCCGATTCGCCGTGCGGGTCGAACGCCAGTGTCTGCGCATGCTCCAGCTCCTTGTGCGCGGCCGGTGCGTCGGCCAGCAGCAGCACTTCCTTGTTGTTCCCGTGGCGGAAGAAAAAATAGATGCCTTCACGTTCCATCAGGCGCCGGCAGAAGGCGTAATCGGTCTCGTTGTACTGGGCACAGTGCTCGAGCTTCGGATAATGCCGGCTGCAACGGTTGTCGACGGCGACGCGATGCGGGTCGAGCACCTTGCGCAAGATATCCGGCACGCTCTGATCGTGGAAGAAACGGCAATGACTGTGCAGCGTCAGTCGCCACAGCTGCGGCCGCAGCTCGGCGCGGTAGCGGTGGAAAAAGCCGCTCTCGGTGTGGTAGCCGCTCTCGACCAGCGACAGGGCGGTGATCATGCCGTTGAGCTGGCGGGTGGCGCCGCCGGGGAGGGTGAAGCGTACCGAGACCGCCTCGCCGAGCAGGGATGCCGGCTCGACACGCTCTCCGCCGTTCATCAAGTCCAGCGTGTAGCAATAGGGCTCGCCGATGGCCTCCCTGCCTCGCAGCCGGCGCAACAGCAAGCGGTCCGGCCCGAGCGGCGTGATGAGTTCGAGCATGCGGCCGTTGTGCGTTGCGCTCTGCGTCATGCGCCTCCCCCTCCTGCCGGCACCAGGGTCCGATGCACGGCCGGTTCGATGATGGAGATCACCCCAAGCCAGACGCACATGCAGCGCGAGGTGGCGTCGAGCGCCGGGATCGAGCCGATCTGCACGGTCGGCGAGCCGACGATCCAGGGGGCCGGCGTGATCGGCGTGCACTTGTCCGGAGTGGGAATGCCGCCGGCCAGTGCCGTATTTTTAATGACCATCGGGTTGGTTGGCGCCAGGCACATGCCGAAGTCCGGGATGTTCACCTGCGGCAGATGATCCATGATCGTCGCGGCCCAACCTTCTTCCGTTTTGACGCGGTTGATCGGCAGGACCTTTAGTTTCCCCGGTTTGGGCGGCACGCTGAAACTGCAGCACAGCATGGCGCCATCCTTGACCATTAGCGACATATGACCTCCTTGCTGACGTCCGGATTGGTGGCCAGGCCGATGGCGAACGCGGTGCCGTCGCCGCTGATGCATACCGTCTGCAGCGGCGCGCCGTTGCGCCGGCCGCCGAGAATGGCGCGGCCGAGCTGCGGCATCACGGTACGCCGCAAGACGAGGAAAATCTCGCGTGCGCCTCGCTGTGCCGTATCGCAGTGCGCGAGCAGGGTGTGTACCGCGCCGTCGTCGTAGTCGAGTGTGACGCCATGCCCATCCTTCAACCGTGCCGCCAGCGCCTCGAACTGACCGCGGGCGATCTGGTCGAGGGCGTCGCCGCTCAGTGGCAGGAATGGAACGATGGTCATGCGGCCCAGTAGCGCGGCGGGGAAATGGTCCGGCAGCTGTCCGGCCAGCGCGGCGGCCGGGTCGGGGCAACCGGGCACGAGCGCCTCGGCGCCGGCGTTGCTGGTCAGCAGGATCAGCGTATTGCGGAAGTCGATCAAGCGGCCTTCGCCATCCTCCATCCAGCCTTGATCGAACACCTGATAGAACAGCTCGTGGACGTCGGGGTGCGCTTTTTCGATTTCGTCGAGCAGTACCACGCTATACGGGCGGCGGCGGACGGCCTCGGTCAGCACGCCGCCGCGGCCGTAGCCGACATAACCGGGCGGCGCCCCCTTCAAGGTCGAGACGGTATGCGCCTCCTGGAATTCGCCCATATTGACGGTGATCAGCTGACGTTCCCCACCGAATAGCGCATCGGCCAGCGCGCGCGCGGTGGCGCTTTTGCCGACGCCGGAGGGGCCGGCGAGCAGGAAGACGCCTTGCGGTCGATCGGGCCGGTCAAGCCCGGCGCGGTGGCTCTGGATCGCATCGGTGAGTTGGTCGAGCGCCGCCTGCTGGCCGGCAATCCGCGCCTTGAGCGTTTCACCCAGTTCGAGCAATGCGTCCAGTTCGTCGCCGGCGTGGTCGCGAACCGGAACGCCGGTCCAGTCCTGCACGACCTGTGCGATGGCCGCGGCATCGACATGGTCGGCGATCAAGACGCCCGGCTCGCGTGCCGCATGCAGTTGCCTCGTCAGCGCGGCGGCGGTCGGGGCATCGGCTGCCGCGGCGAGATGCTCGCGCAGCCGGTATTCGGCCTGCCAGCGTTCTTCGAGTTCGATTGCCGCGATGCGGGTTGCCGAGCGTTCGTCGCCGAGCGCCGCCTTGCGGGCGGCGTCGTTCGGCGAGGGTGACGGCTCGCGGGCGATTGCGGCCAGCTCCGTCTCGATGTCGAGCTGCCGCTGTTGCAGGCGTTTGAGCGCGGCCGGCGGACATTGCTGGCTGATGGCGACCCGGGCGCAGGCGGTATCGAGCAGGCTGACGGCCTTGTCCGGCAACTGCCGGTCGTTCAGATAACGCTGGCCGAGCCGCACTGCAGCGGACAGCGCCTGTTCGCGGATGCGCACGCCGTGGTGTTGCTCCAGGGCCGGCACCACGGCGCGCAGCATGAGGATCGCTTTATCCGGATCGGGCTCCGCGACCTGGATCGGCTGGAAGCGCCGGGTCAGTGCGGGATCTTTTTCGATGTGCTGTTTATATTCGGCCCAGGTCGTGGCGGCGATGGTCCGCAGCGCGCCGCGCGCCAGCGCCGGCTTGAGCAGGTTGGCGGCATCGCCGGTGCCAGCCTGACCGCCGGCGCCGACGAGCGTATGTGCTTCGTCGATAAAGAGGATGATCGGCGTGGCAGCCTGTTCGACCGCGTCGATCACCTGTCTGAGCCGCTGTTCGAACTCGCCCTTCACGCTTGCGCCGGCGGTGAGCAGGCCGATGTCGAGCGCACGCAGCGCGACCGTGCGCAGTGCCGGCGGCACGTCCCCCGCGGCGATGCGGCGCGCCAGGCCTTCGACGATGGCGGTCTTGCCGACGCCGGCCTCGCCGGTAAGGATGGGATTGTTCTGCCGCCGCCTCAGCAGGATGTCGATCATCTGATCGATTTCGTCATCGCGTCCGGCGATGGCGTCGAGCCGGCCTGCGCGCGCGGCGGCGGTCAGATCGACGGTATAGCGGCTGAGCGCCGGGTGGCCCGCTTCGTCCCCGGGAAGCTCGGCAGCCAGCTCGGCGGCGGCCGCGACGTCGGCGTTTTCCGCCGATTGGCGCAGCAGCACGCTGAATTCGTCGGCGAGCGTCTGAACGTTGATGCGCTCGAATTGGATCGATAGCCGGATCAGATGGCGCCGCAGACTGTCGTGGCGCAGACAGCCGAGCAGGATGTGGCCGGTGCGTACCCGTGGTGCGCCGAATTGCAGCGATGCGTGAACCCAGCCGCGCTCCATCGCCAGATCCAGTCGCGACGAAAGGTCGAAAGCGGCACCGTCGTCGCGCGGCAGCCTGTCGAGCGCCGCGGTGAGCTCGCGTGCGAGGCGGCCGAGGTCGAGGTTGAAGTGGCGCAGCAGATGCGCGAAGTCGCTATCGGCGGCCTGGGCGAGCTGATGCAGCCAGTGGGCGAGTTCCACCTGGGGATGGTGGCGCATTCTGGCCAGGGCGGTCGCGTCGCGCAGGGCGCGATCTCCTTGCGGGGAGAGCCTGCCGAACAGGGTGCGGCGTTCGATGTCAGCCATGGTGTGTCCTTTGCATCGTGGCGGGATTGATCTTCAGGCGGGGATTGAGCGGCCGGCCAAGCCAACTGGTGCGTCCGACGCGCGTGTCGGCGCCGAGCCTGGCGGATTGACATGATTCGGGCGTGAGTTGCAGTTCGAGCTGCCAGTCTTGCCTGGCGGCGCAGTAATCGCCGACCCAGCGCACGAGCGCGGCGAAGCTGCTGCCATCCGGTAGAAACCGCGTCGCGGCGGCGGCGTCGAGCGGACCGAGCGTCAGGCGGAAACGGTGTTGCCGGCTCCACACGCGGGCGCCGAGCATGCAGCCGAGGCCAAGGGGCGTGCGGTTGTGCCCGAGATGGGTGCAATCATCGCTGCCGACATCCAGCCAGGCGCCGACAAAGGGGGTGATGCAGACCGGTACGCCGAAATAGTCGGCGAGAATTTTGACGAGGCCTTCGACCGGGCGCTGTCGACCGGCGAGGAAGCCGGCGAAATAGTACCGTGCGCGTGTTTCCGCGCCAGAAGGCGCGAGCGGGTCCTGGCCGGTGCAGGCGCCGAGCAGCCGTGCGAACGGGTCGTCGAACGGGCGGTCGGCGCCGATCACCGGTTGACCGGCGGCCCAGGCGCGGTAGTAAAGACAGATCAGCCGGTGCTGGAAAATATCCAGAAAGGCATTCCAGCCGTAATCGCCGGCTTGCTGCGCGCGTTGGCGGATGTATTCGGTCAGTGTCGCCGGCAGCGGGCCGCGCGGTCCGGTCAGGCCGAAGGCGCGAATGGCGATGCGTGGCAGCCGCCCCGGTCCCCCGGGCCGGATGGTCGCCACCTCGCCGGGGGCGAAGCGGCAGTCGGCATCCTGGCCGAAGCGTAGCGGTTCCTCGCGCGGCAGGCGTGCCTCGCCGAGACGTGGCCGATCGTGGTGAAGGCATTCGAGCCGGCGCATCAGGGCGAACAGTTCGTAGCCTTGCGTGTCCTTGCCTGGGGCTAAAGGGTCGGCCATTGTCCTCCCCCCGGCGGGCGGCGCAGGATTTCGCCGCGGGTCTGCGAGTTGGCGATGGTGGCGCAGAAACTGTTGATGGGTGCCTGGCGGGCGAAGAACTGTTCGAGCACGCAGGCGAGCAGGAAGGCGCTGCCGCCTTCGAACGCGGCATCGTCAAAGGTCAGCGTGAGCTCGGTGCCGCGCGCCCAGGCGAGTGGGCCGGCCCCGGGCAGGCGGCGGGTCGCAGGCCGGGCGGACAGGCCGCACAATCCCTGGATCTGGCGGCGGCCGGCCGGGTCGGCCGGCGGGCAATACAGTTCGAGCAGTCTGTGCAGGGCGGCGATGCCGGCTTCCGGCCGGGTGTGGGCCAAGGCCAGGTAGTCGAGTGTCAGATGGTTGATCAGACGCCAGGCCACCTTGTTGTCGGCGAGCATCGGACGCGGCCGGCTCGGTCCGCTCAGGCAGCGTATGCCGGCCACCGGCAGTTCCTTCTCGGCGATGAAGTCGGTGGGGCCGCCACCGACCGGCATGGCCAGCGGCAGGTCGCGATTGCTGCACAGTACATCCAGACCGAGCTGGCGGAGCGGCGGAGCGTCGCTCAGGGCGATGAAGGTTTCGCTGCCGAGATAGCGCGTACGGTGCCCGTCGCGCCGTTGCCGCGCCGAAGGCAGACGCGGCACGCGGTGCAACTGGTAGCTGGCCGTCGGGGCATCGAGGCCGTCGCGGTCGTTCGCATAATAAAACGGCTGCAATTCGATCGTCGGCGTGCCTGGCGCGTTATAGCCGCGCACAGCTTCGACATGGCAGATTTCCAGGTCGAGCGGCCGGGCCGGGTCGGCCACGATATGGTGTTCGAAGCGTTCGTCGGTCAGCTCGATGCGTGCGGCGCGCTGCGGGAACAGATTGATGACCGGTGTGGCAAATGGCGTGAAGCGGCTCGCGTCGAGGCGGGGTTCGAGCTGTTCGTCATGGCGTTCGAAAAACCAGAAAATGTCGAATTCGGCGGCTTCGTTGCCGCCGAGCGCGGCGCGCAGGCCATCCTGGCGGACGAACAGATGACGCTGTGGAAAGGCAAAGTATTCCTGCAACAGCCGGAAACCGGAAAAGGCGTTGCGCCGGTCGGGCAGCAGCGCTTGATCGTCGTCGAGGCCCATGCCGGCGGGCGCGGGTAGCGGGCGGATCGTCTCGCGGCCGGGCGGGCCGAAACGCAATACTGCGGCGCAGGGCTGCGAGAGCAGATATTCGTGCAGCCTTTCTGGCTGGCCATCGCTACCTGGCAAATACAGCGGCAAGGTATCGAGTTCCAGCGCCTGCGCCGGCATGCCGATGGCGCGCAGGCGCAAGTGGATCACGCCTTGCGGCGGTCGGGCGAGCCCTCGCGGATGGATCTGCGTGGCCAGACCGCTGAAGCGATAGGTGCTGGCCGCCGTCAGCTCGAGCGGCGCCAGCTGCAGCGCGTGGGCGGTGCGGACCGTGCAGCGGGTATCGCTGTGCGGTCCGGGGCGGCTGTGCAATACGGTGTGGCGCGGCACGATCGTACCGTTGCAACCCTGCGGATTGTCCGGATCGGGATGAAATCGGGCGATGGCCATCGATGGCGTCGGAGCCAGATAGTCGGAGTGAAGGTGCTCGAGCAGATGCTGACTCATCTGCGGAAAGGAGGCGTCGAGCTTGAGCTGGACGCGTGCGCAGAGAAAGCTGACACCTTCGAGCAGACGTTCAACGTAGGGGTCGGCGCACTCGAAGTCGTCGAGGCCGAGCCGGCCGGCGATTTTCGGATAGGCACGGGCGAATTCCCCGCCCATTTCGCGCAGGTATTGCAGTTCGCGGTTGTAGTGTTCCAGCAGATCCGAATTCATGGCTTGCCTTTCAGGTCGCCGCCGGGCCTTCGCTCAGGTGGAACACGCCGGCCTCCAGATCGAGGTCGGCGCGATAGAACAGTTGTTCCGGGTAGGGCTGTGCCCAGAGCACGCCTTCGATCAGGAAGGGCAGCCCGGGCTGAAAGCGGGTTCGGTCGCGCGGCAGGGCCGCCACGCGCAGCGAGTCGGCCAGGATGCGCGGTTCGAAGCGGCGGATGGTTTCGCCGATCTCGTGGGCCAGCCGCACCGGGTCCAGGCCGGACAGCGTGCGGCCAGTCAGGCCGGGCAGGCCGTAGTTGAGCACCGAGGCCGCTGCCAACGGGTAGCGTGCCGCGTCGATCCCGTCGGCGTGGCGCTGGCTGTTGAGCAAGTAGGCCAGGTCGCGCAGGACGCTGGCGCGCAGTTGTGACCGGGTCAAGGCGCGGCAGCCGCGCGACTCGTGGCGACGCGTGGGTTCGGTGTCGGTCAGCCGGTCGAGCAGTGCCGGCTGCAGACGATCCTGGCTTGAGAGCTCCGGCATGTGGGTCCCTTTCCGGTCGGCCGCCCGGCAGCAAGGCAACGGGCGGCGCTGGGTGCATCAAGCAGTCTTGACGGTGTCGATGGTGTACGACACCGAGGTTTTGCCTTGCGCTTTGCCGGCATTGTCGAACGGCATGTAGTCGAACTTGAAGTCCTTGAAGCAGATGGTGATGGTTTCGTTCTCCATGCCGTCTGCGCAGTTGAAGGCCTGGGCGATCAGCATCCCGTCGGTAAGCGTCAGCGTACGGGTGACGACGTTATCGCCCTGGATCTGTGCATGGACGTTGATGGTGATGGTCTTGATGTGATCGCCACGGGTCAGTTTCTGCATCAGTTGCGGCGTGGCCTTGTCGACCAGTTTGGAAAACGTGATCGGTTCGATCTCCGCCTTGCCATGCATGCTTTGTCCGCTCATGAACAAGTGTCCGCGCTGCGGGGCCGATGCACTGACCGCGTAGTGCAGGATATCGATTTCGCCGGTGGCGCCAGTCACACGGCTCTCGCCGGTGATGCCTTCGATTTTCATGGTGATGTTTGTTGCCATCATGTTCTCCTGATGCGATTTTGGGTTCTGGCCATCCATCGGGAAGGCCTGCGCCTTCCCTTGCCGGGCGGGTGGCTCGCCCGGGTCATTCGGCGGTTGGCAGACGCGACACCAACCGCAGCGACACGGTCAATCCCTCAAGCTGGTAGTGCGGCTTGAGATAGAAGCGGGCGCGGTAGTAGCCGGGGTCTTCCGCCACCTCTTCCACTTCGACGGAGGCTTCGGCCAGCGGCAGCCTGGCCTTGGTTTCCTCTGTCGATATTTCCGGCGCGCCGTCGACGTATTGCATGATCCACGCCTGTAACCACTCCTGCATCGCTTCGCGGGTGCGGAACGAGCCGACCTTGTCGCGCACGATGCACTTCAGGTAATGGGCAAAGCGATTGCATGCGAACAGGTAGGGCAGGCGGGCTGCCAGGTTGGCGTTGGCGGTAGCGGCCGGGTCGTCTTCGCTTGGCCGGTGCAGCGATTGGGCGCCGAGAAAGGCCGCCATGTCGGAGTTTTTCATGTGGATCAGCGGCAGGAAGCCGTTCTTCGACAGTTCGGCTTCGCGTCGGTCGCTGATGGCGATTTCGGTCGGGCACTGCGTGTCCACGCCGCCGTCGTCGCTGGGGAACATATGTGTGGGCAGGTCTTCGACCACTCCGCCGGATTCGACGCCGCGGATGCGCGAGCACCAGCCGTATTGCGAGAACGAGCGGTTGATGTTGAGCGCCATGGCATAGGCCGAGTTGGCCCAGGTGTAGTTGGCGCTGTTGCCGTCGGTTTCTTCTTCGAAAGCGAAGCCGTCCACCGGGTTGGTTCGGTGCCCGTAGGGCGCGCGCGCCAGAATGCGCGGCAGTGTCAGGCCAAGATAGCGCGCGTCTTCCGATGCGCGCAGACCGCGCCAGCCGCCGTGCTCCGGCGTCAGGAACAATTTGCTCAGGTCGCGCGGGTTGGCGAGCTCTTGCCAGCTGTCCATCAGCATGACGGATGGCGAGGCGCCGGCGATGAACGGGGCGTGCGCTGCCGCGCCGATCTGGGCGAGCTGGGTCAGCAGCTCGACGTCGGGGCCACTGTGGTCGAAGGTATAGTCGCCGACCAGCAGGCCGAACGGTTCGCCGCCGAATTGACCGTATTCCTCTTCATAGAGCTTCTTGAACAGCGGGCTCTGGTCCCAGGAGGTGCCCTTGTATTTTTTCAGCGACTTGCGCAGATCCGGCTTGGAGATGTTCATCACGCGAATCTTTTGCATTTCGTCGGTTTCGGTATTGCTGACCAGATAGTGCAGTCCGCGCCAGGCGCTCTCGACTTGCTGAAATTCCGGCGCGTGAAGGATGCCGTTGATCTGCGTCGAGAGACGGCGATCAATGGCGGCGATCATCGCCTCTATGGTTTCCAGCACGTCGTCGGAAATCAGCCCGGCTTGCGATAACGCCTGCTGCGCCAGGGTCTGCACTGCCGACTCAACCGCTTCGCGCGCGTTGTCATTGGCGGGTTTGAAGGCTTTCTGCAGCAGTTCGCCGAAAGTATCTCCGTCCAGTGCGGTCGCCTCGGAGGTTGTGGCGCTCAGCGCTTCGGTTTCACTCATCGTCATTCTCCTTCTTTTCTGCGGTTTCTTCGGCCGGCGGGCTCAGGGTCTGCAGCAGCGCAGGGTCGGCCAGCAGTTTTGCGATCAGTTCTTCCGCGCCGGTCTTGCCGTCCATATAGGTCAGCAGATTGTTGAGTTGTTCGCGCGCTTCTAGCAGGCGACGCAGCGGTTCGATGCGCCGCGCAATGGCGTCGGGGGTGAAATCGTCCATGTTCTCGAAGCTCAGTTCGATGCCGAGATTTCCCTCGCCGGTCAGGGTGTTGGGGACGCGGGCGATCACGCGCGGCCGGATGGCTTTCATCCGTTCATCGAAGTTGTCGCTGTCGATCTCGACGAAACGGCGGTCGGCGACGGGCGGCAGCGCTTCGGCCGGCTGGCCGGACAGATCGGCCAGCACCCCGGTGACGAAGGGCAGCTTGACCTTTTTCTCCGCGCCGTAGATTTCGACGTCGTATTCGATCTGTACGCGCGGAGCACGGTTGCGCCCGATGAATTTCTGACTGCTTTGTTTGGCCATGCGGCTCTCCTTTGACGGGCTTTAATCATCGGCCGGGCCGCTGAGTGCGCGGATGTCGGCCAGCGCATTCGGTGCCAGGTCTGCCATGAGTTCGAGAAAGTCCATATCCAGCAGGCGGCGTGCGCGCTGCAAGAGGATCGGAATCGGACTGGCGGGTTCATGTTGTCGGTAGTAGTCGCAGATGCGTTCGAGCTGCCGGGCGATGTCGCTGCGGCTGGTGATTTCGCCGCTTGAGCGATCGGCGATTTGCGTCGCCGCCCCGGCGGGCGTGTCGCCGCTCGCATGGCGCAGACGCTCCAGTGCCGGCCGTATCTGCGCGATCAGTTGCGCAAGCGCGTGGCCGTGACCGGTGTGCTCGCCGAGCGTGCGGTCTATGCCTTGCGCGTGATCGACGCAGTCGGCGATGGTTTGCCGGGCGTGCGCCACGGTCCCGGCCTCCATGTCTTGCAGTGCCGCAGCGATACTTTCCGGCGACGGGCCGCCGTCGCCCGTTTCATTTCCCCTGGCCTGGAAATCACCGAGCCGCAGACTGCCGAGCCGAGGCAGGTCAATGATGCTGGTGTCGTTCAGCCGGGTCAGAAACGACGGCGCGGCGAGCTCGGCGAGAATGTTGAGGCGCTCGGTGGGGTCGAGGGCATCGTCGGGGTCGAGCCTGGGGTGCAGCCCGGCCCATTCCTGCCGCAGCAGGCCATCGACCAGGGCGAGTCCGCCGGCGAGTCCTTCCAGCCCGTGACGGGCAAGGCTTGCGCGGGTAAACAGTACCGCCAGGCGGATGTCGTGGGTTTCGCGCATCAGCTCCATGACGCGGATTTCGATCTCGGCCCACGGAGGTTCTGCGGCCTCGACGCGCATGCTGCCGTATTCGACGTCCGGGGTGCCGCGGGCCAACTGCATCAGCTCGACGAAATCCGGGCGATAGACGAGATCGTCGCCGGCCGGAGCTTCGGCGTGGCAGGGGGCGAGCAGGCGCTGCAGATCGATTGGCGTCATGGTCTGTGCCCGTGGCGTGATGATGGGTCAATCTTGTCCAAACAAATGGAACAACGGAATTGCATAGTTTTCATCGCCGTCATGTCCTGCGCGCATTGACGGACCCGGTCCGGCTTGCACCTGATCCTTGTCGATATCGATGTGAAAACGTTGTTTGCCATCCGGGTCGACCGCGACCAACTGCCGCCAGTGGCTGCGGGTGATGTCGCGGTAGCCGACCAGTACGCCCAGGTAGCGTGTATCGGGCGCGAGCAGCCGGCTGATGTGAAGGACTTCATCCGGGTGCAGGGTCAGGCGGGCGAGACCGAGCACCGTGTTGTCGAGGGTGTTGTCGGGGTGCTGGTACAGCTCATAGAAGCTGGCGTTGGAAAAGTCTTCTGGCGATTTGAGCTCGTAAAGCCAGACTTCGACCGGCTGCGGCTGGCCGGCGCCATCCGGATTGATGGTTGGCGTGGTCGCCAGGGTGAATTTCGTCGGGGTTCCGGTCGAGCTGCAGCCGGCCAGGATCATGGTCAGCAGGGTCAGGATGGCAAGGCAGCGCATCGATGGCTCCCATGTGTGCTTGGGCAGATAAGGTCACACAGTAGCCACGCTCGGTCGGCCGGACCTCGCGGTCGGCCATTTTCATACGGATATGTCGGATTTGCCCTCCAGCGCAGCCATGCGCTGGAGGGGGTGGGTCAGGCTTGGGGTTTTGCGGCGCGGGCGCTGCCGGCAATGAGCGGCAGGACAAAAAGCCGGCATTCGAGCGCACCGTTGTAGAGCGGAATGCGGCGCTTGATGGTCAGGCGGATCAGTTTCGGCAGCCGCAGGTCGCCGGTGAACAGGTTGGCGGTCCAGCCGGCGAAGTGTTGCTTGAGCCAGTCGCCCAGCGGCGGGTAGAGCTCGGCGAGCGTGTCCTGCTCTTCGAGCCGCACCCCGTAGGGCGGGTTGGTGACGATCAGCCCGTGCGATGCGTGCGGGCGGCTGTCGAACAATTCGCCCTGCTCGACGCTGATCAGGCCGGCGAGGCCGGCACGTTCCAGATTGGCGCGGGCGATGGCGACCATGCGCGCATCGCGGTCACTGCCGCGGATGGGCAACGGCGCCGCCGGTTTTTCCGCTGCGCGCGCGTTGTTGCACAGTCGGGTCCACAACGGCTGGTCGAAAATCTGCCATTTTTCGAAGGCGAAGGCGCGTGCCCGGCCTGGCGCGCGGTTGAGCGCGATGTCGGCGGCTTCGACGAGGAAGGTCGCGCTGCCGCACATCGGGTCGAGCAGCGGCTCGTCGCCCTTGTAGCCGGCCAACAGCAGGATGCCGGCGGCGAGGTTTTCCCTGAGCGGCGCCTCGCCGCTCTCTTCGCGCCAGCCGCGCTTGAACAGCGCCTCGCCGCTGCTGTCGAGGTAGATCGACGCTTCTTCCGCGCCGAGAAATACCTGGATGCGTACGTCGGGCGAACGGGTGTCGACGCTCGGCCGGCCTTGCTGGGCCTGCCGGAAACGGTCGCAGACCGCATCCTTGACCGTCAGCGACACATAGTCGAGGCTCTTGACCCGCGCGCCGATGCCATCGGTCTTGACCTTGATGGTGCGCGCGACATCGAAGTAGCGCGGCCAGTCGACCTGCATGGCGAGCGCATTGATTTCCCTTTCGCTGCGGTAGGCGCCGCGGGCGAGTCTGAGCAGTACCCGGCTTGCGACGCGGCTTTCGAGATTGACGCGCATGAGCAGTTCCATCGAACCGGCGAAACCGATCCCGCCATCGACCGGCGCGATTTCGTCGGCGCCCAGCCGGCGCAATTCCTGCTGCAGTACCGGCTCGAGGCCGCGTGGGCAGCTGGCGAACAGTGCCATATGCGCCGGCGCGCCAGGGCGACGGCGCGGCTCTGCCGTCCGGCGCTCGAAGGCCGGACGTTCGGTCGGCATGCTCTCGGTGGCGGGTAATCCGCGTCGTTGCTCGGGCGCATGGCGGTTGGGCTGGCGCAGGGCGGACGGCGCGGATTTCGGCGCAGTGTCTGCACGCCGTTGCGGCGGTGTACCCGTCTCTTGCTCCGGCGCGTCGTTGACCGGCGAGATCAGCCGGCGGCGCGGTGCGGCGGGCGCCTGTGCCGGTTTGGTGGCGTCGTCGTGGTGGTGCGCAGCGGCCTTGTCCAGAGGCGGTGCCTCGCTGGCCGGCGAGATCAGACGGCGGCGCGGCGCGGCGGCGGCGGGCGCGGGTTCCGGTGCGGCGCTTTCATGCGGCTTGTGCGGTGTGGCCGCATCCTGTGCGGCAGTCTCGCTGGCCGGCGAGATCAGTCGGCGACGCGGCGCATCGGCCTGCGGCTTCGGCTTGTGCTGGCCGGCCGCGTGGTCTGTCGGTGATTTCTCCGCGGGAGTCTGCGTGTGCGGTGTCTTGCGTTGGGTATCGGCGGCAGGGGCTGCCGGTTGACGTTGCGCGTCTTGCTGCGTCGCATGCGTCTCGCGGGTGCCGTCGCGGCGCTGGCTGGCGCGTTGGCGCGAGCGGAAGGTCGCCATGGGGAATTCCTTGGATGCGGTAAACGGTTATTTTAGCGGATTTTCCGCCACTCTTCTTGGTACGCATATCTCTTTGCGCTAACATAACCGGTTATTTATTGGTTTGCAGGGGCTGGCGCGACAGATGGTAGAACAGCGGTTTGCCGGACAGTTGCTTGCCTGGCAGCGTAAGTACGGCCGGCATGATTTGCCTTGGCAGGTGGACGATCCTTATCGGGTCTGGCTGTCGGAAATCATGTTGCAACAAACGCAGGTCAGCGCGGTGCTGCAATACTATGCCCGTTTCCTTGCGCGCTTTCCGACCCTGGCCGATCTGGCATGTGCGCCGCTCGACGATGTGCTGGCGTTGTGGAGCGGCCTCGGCTACTACAGCCGGGCACGCAATTTGCATCGAGCTGCCGGCGAAGTCATGGGCCGTTTCGGCGGGCGTTTTCCTTCCGTGCGTAGCGAAATCGAAAGCTTGCCCGGCATTGGCCGCTCGACGGCTGCCGCGATTGCGGCCTTCGCGTTCGGTCAGCGCGAGGCGATACTCGACGGTAACGTCAAGCGTGTGCTGACGCGTGTGTTCGCCATCGAGGGTTTTCCCGGCGAACGCAAGATCGAGAACCATCTGTGGCAGATCGCAGAACGGCTGTTGCCGGCGTCTGCCGAGATGGCGGCCTATACCCAGGGTCTGATGGATCTGGGCGCGACGGTCTGCAAGCGCGGCCGGCCATTGTGTGGCGCATGCCCGATGGCCGCCGTTTGTCAGGCGAAGGCGCAGGGCCGCGAGCTCGCCCTGCCGACGCCGCGCCCGAAAAAGGTGCAGCCGGTGCGCTATGTGACGGTGCTGCTCGCCGTGCATGGCCGTCGTGTTTACCTTGAGCGCCGACCGCCGGTCGGCATCTGGGGAGGGCTGCTGTCGTTGCCGGAATGTGCCGGCAGCGCCGAGGCCGAGGCATGGCTCGCCCGCCACGGCAGCGGCGATCTGCTGCCGGCCTGGCCAGAAGTCGAGCATGTCTTTACGCATTTTCGCCTGATCATGACGCCGCAGCCGATTCGCCTCGATACGCTGCGCGATCAGGTGCAGGACGGGGCCGGCGGTGACTGGCTCGCGCTGGCCGATGCCGGCGATGCGGGAGTTCCCGCGCCGGTGAAGCGTTTGCTCGTGCGTCTCGCGACGCACCCGGTCTGACTCATTTTTTGCATGGTTGTTGATAGAACATGGTATCCGTCGTTCGATCCGTTGCCGATACGCTGGCCGATGCCGCCGATCCGATCCGGTGGCTGGAACAATTGTCTTCTTCTCTGACGGAAAGCGACCGCGACATGCTGGCGCGGGCGTTTTCCGACGCACGGGCGTGCTATGAGGGGCGCAAGCTGCCCGCGACCGGCGAGGATGTGTTCAGTCACGCGGTTGCCGCCGCCGCCATCGTTGCCGATCTCAATCTGTTGCCGGATGCGATCGCCGCCGCCTTGCTGTTTTGTGTGCCGGATTACCTGCCTGATTGGCAAAACTGGCTCAGCGAGCACTTCAATCCGACCGTGGCGATTCTGGTCGAGGGCACCAGCCGGGTGCGCCGCCTGACCGAGCTTGCCCATATCGATCATCTCGATACGCCGGAGGAGCGCGCGCGTCAGGCCGAGACCATGCGCAAGATGCTGCTGGCGATGGTGGCCGATATCCGGGTGGTGTTGATCAAGCTTGCCTGGCGCACGCAGACCATGCATTACCTCGTCCATTGCGATGAGTCGGTGCGGCAGCGCATTGCGCAGGAAACCATGGATGTATTCGCTCCGCTCGCCAATCGACTCGGCGTGTGGCAGATCAAGTGGGAGCTGGAGGATCTCGGCTTCCGCCATACCGATCCGGTCAGCTACAAGAAGATTGCCCGTCTGCTCGACGAGCGGCGGCTCGAACGGCTCGATTATATCGATCGCGTGCTGGAAACCCTGCGCGACGAATTGCGCAAGGCCGGCATCCGCGGCGATGTCGCCGGCCGGCCGAAGCATATCTACAGCATCTGGCGCAAGATGCGCAAAAAGAATCTGGACTTCAACGAACTCTACGATATCCGTGCCGTACGCGTGCTGGTCGATACCGTGCCTGAGTGCTATACGGTGCTCGGCCTGGTCCATAGCCTGTGGCAGCCGATTCCCGGTGAGTTCGACGACTATATTTCCCATCCGAAGGCCAATGATTATCGCAGTCTGCATACTGCGGTGGTCGGCCCCGACGATCGTGGCATCGAGGTGCAGATCCGCACCTTCGAGATGCACGAGCACGCCGAATTCGGCGTGGCGGCGCACTGGCGTTACAAGGAGGGCGGCAAGGGCGATGCGCAGTATGAGGAGAAGATCTCATGGTTGCGGCAGTTGCTCGACTGGCGCGAGGAAGTGTCCGATCGCTCCGGACTTGCCGATGCGTTCAAGACCGAGCTGTTTGCCGACACCATCTATGTGCTGACGCCGGCCGGGCGTGTGCTTGCACTGCCGGCCGGCTCGACGCCGATCGACTTCGCTTATGCTGTTCATAGCAATGTTGGCGATCGTTGCCGCGGCGCCAAGGTCGACGGACAGATCGTGCCCTTGTCGACACCGTTGGCCAATGGCCAGCGCGTCGAGATCCTCACCGCCAAGGAGGGCGGCCCGAGCGTCAACTGGCTGCATGACGGCTGGGCCAGGAGCCATCGGGCGATCTCGAAGATCCGTCAATATATTCGTCTGCAGAATGCCGATGTGGTGCGTGAAACCGGCCGGCAGCTGTTCGAGCGCGAACTTGCCCGTCACCCGCATGTCCGGCCGAATCTGACCGCACTGGCCGAGCAGATGGGTTTCGAGCGGCTCGACGAACTGTATGCCGCACTCGGCCATGGCGAGCTGACCCTGAGACTGGTGGCGCAGGCGCTGGACAGCATTGCGCCGCCACCGGTGCGCGAAGTGGCGCCCGAGGATCTGGTCAAGGCGAGCAAGGGCGGACACGATTCGGGTGGCATTCTCATCGAGGGGGTCGATAATCTGATGACGGTGCTTGCCGGTTGCTGCAAGCCGGCGCCGCCCGATCATGTGATGGGCTTCGTCACCAAGGGACGGGGGATTTCGATTCACCGCGCCAACTGCCAGACGCTCAAGCGGTTGTCGCAGAGCGCACCCGAACGACTGATTGCCGCCGACTGGGGCGAGCAGAAGAACAGCATCTTTCCGATCGACATCGAAGTCATGGCGCAGGATCGCCACGGGCTGCTGCGCGATATTTCCGATGTATTGTCGCGCGAAAAACTCAACGTGATCGGCGTGCATACGCAAAGCCGCGATTTGCACGCGCAGATGCGTTTTACTGTTGAGGTGCATCAGGTCAATGACATCAGCCGGGTACTGTCGCATGTGATGGATGTGCCGGGCGTGTTCGAAGCGCGGCGCTGCTAGCCGTCGGGCGGCAGCGGTGCGCCGCACGGCGCCGTTCGCGCATTTGATTTCACGTGAAGATAAAGTTCATAATTTCGTTAGTTGCTTCATCCGAAGCCAGTACCACATTTTTCTGTAGAGAGGGACGACATGTCCGATTTGCTTGCCGCGGCGCAGCGCGCCCTGTCCTTGATGGATTTGACCACCCTGAACGACGACGACACCGACGAGAAGGTGATCGCCCTGTGCCGCAAGGCCAAGGGTCCGGCGGGATCGGTTGCGGCCGTGTGCGTCTATCCGCGTTTTGTCGCCGTGGCAAAGCGTACTTTGCGCGAGTGCGCCGCCGCCGGGGTGCGTGTTGCGACCGTGACGAACTTCCCGCACGGAAATCCCGATATCGCGCTTGCGGTGGATGAAACCCGTCAGGCGGTAGCGTTCGGCGCCGACGAGGTCGATGTGGTCTTCCCCTATCGTGCGTTGCTGGCGGGCGATGCCTCGCTCGGCGCTCGGCTGGTCGCCGCCTGCAAACAGGTGTGCGGCCGCGATGTGCTGTTGAAAGTGATCATCGAAAGCGGCGAGCTCGACGAGCCTGCTCTGATCCGCGATGCGAGCCGGATCGCCATCGATGCCGGCGCCGACTTCATCAAGACTTCGACCGGCAAGGTGCCGGTCAACGCAACGCTCGATGCGGCCGCCATCATGTTGCAGGCAATCCGCGACAGCGGACGTGATTGCGGCTTCAAGGCAGCCGGCGGGGTGCGCACCGCCGAGGAGGCGGCCGAGTATCTGGCGCTTGCCGATCGGGTGATGGGGACAGGCTGGGTCGACGCGCACCATTTCCGCTTTGGTGCATCGAGCCTGCTCGCAAGTCTCGAAGCCACGCTGGGCGTGGCTGACGCGCCGGCCTCTGGCAGCGGGTATTGATCAACGGCGCGGTGCGCCATCGGTAGCAAAAGAAGGAGCAGGACATGTTTCTGCCGCAGGAATTCATTGTCAGCAAACGTGACCGCCGTCCGCTGGCGACGGAAGATATCCGCCGTTTCGTCGCTGGCATCACCGACGGCACGGTGGCCGATAGCCAGATTTCGGCATTTGCCATGGCGGTGTATTTCAATGATTTGTCGCTGGATGAAAATGTTGCGCTGACCATGGCCATGCGCGATTCGGGCCGGCGCATGCGCTGGGATGACCTTGGCCTGCCGGGGCCTGTGCTCGACAAGCACTCGACCGGCGGCGTCGGCGATGTGGTGTCGCTGATGCTCGGACCGATGATCGCTGCCTGTGGCGGCTTCGTGCCGATGATTTCCGGCCGTGGTCTCGGTCATACCGGCGGCACGCTCGACAAGTTGTCGGCGATTCCCGGTTACAACCCCTTTCCGGATGCGGCGGATTTTCGCCGCATCGTGAAGGATGTCGGCGTGGCGATCATCGGTCAGACCGACGATCTCGCGCCGGCCGACCGCCGTTTCTATGCGACGCGTGACGTGACCGGCACGGTCGAATCGATCGCGTTGATCACCGCGTCGATTCTGTCGAAAAAGCTCGCTGCCGGCCTCGATGTGCTGGTGATGGATGTCAAGACAGGTTCGGGCGCATTCATGCCTACACTGGAATTGTCGCGCGAGCTGGCCGAACGCATCGTTCGCGTCGGCAATGGCGCCGGGGTGAAGACGAGCGCGCTGGTGACCGACATGAACCAGTCGCTGGCCCGTTGCGCCGGCAATGCGATCGAAACTGCCGAGGCGGTGCGTTACCTGACCGGCGCGGCGCGTTCCGATCGGCTGCATGCGGTGACGATGGCCTTGTGCGCCGAAATGCTGCTCGCAGGCGGCCTGGCCGACAGTGAGGCCGATGCGCATGCGCGCCTGCAACAGGCGCTCGACAGCGGTCGGGCCGCGGAGATTTTCGGCCGCATGGTCGCCACGATGGGCGGGCCGGCCGATTTCGTCGAGCATTACGCGCGTTATTTCGAGCCGGCGCCGGTGGTGAGGCCGGTCTTCGCCACCACTTCCGGCCATGTGACCGCGACCGATACGCGCGGACTCGGCATGGCGGTGTGCGCACTGGGCGGCGGCCGCCGGCAGGCGACCGATGTGCTGGATTACCGTGTCGGCCTGAGCGGGCTGGTCGAATTGGGGCAGCCGGTCGATGCCGGGACGCCGCTGGCGGTGGTGCACGCCGCGGATGAAGCCGGCTACGAGGAAGCTCGCCGGCGCGTATTGCAGGCGGTCTCCATCGGCGCCGGATCCGTTGCCTGTCCACAGCAGGTCGTGGCGACGATCCGCGCCGGCGATCTGCCTGATTGAGGAGGTATTGAAGTGAAACGGGCCATTATTCTGATTCTCGATTCGCTCGGCATTGGCGCCGCCGATGACGCGGAGCGTTTCGGCGATGCGGGCAGCAATACTTTCGGCCATATCGCGCGCGATGCGGCCGCCGGTCTGCTCGACGGCAATGGCCGTCAGGGGCCGCTGTCGTTGCCTAATCTGTCGAAGCTCGGTCTGCCGGCCGCCTGCGCGCTGTCCTGCGGTGAATACCCGGCCGGCATGGCCCGTGTCACACCGCAGGCGGCCTATGGCTTTGCCTGCGAGCTGTCTTCCGGCAAGGATACGCCGTCGGGGCACTGGGAAATCGCCGGTGTGCCGGTGTTGTTCGACTGGGGCTATTTCCGCGCGCTGGAAAACTCCTTTCCGCAAGCTTTGCTCGACGAAATCGTGCGTCGTGCCGATCTGCCCGGCTATCTGGGCAATTGTCATGCATCCGGTACGGAAATCATCGATCGGCTGGGCGAAGAGCATATGCGCAGCGGCAAGCCGATTTTCTATACCTCGGGTGATTCTGTGTTCCAGATCGCCTGCCACGAGGAGACTTTCGGGCTCGATCGCCTGTATGCGCTGTGCCAGCTGGTGCGCGAACTGCTCGAACCCTACAACATCGGCCGCGTGATCGCGCGCCCGTTCATCGGCGCGGGCAAGGGGCACTTTGCACGGACCGGCAATCGCAAGGATCTGGCGGTTGAACCGCCGGCACCGACCGTGCTGCAGAAGCTGGCCGACGCCGGCGGTACGGTGGTATCGGTGGGCAAGATCGCCGATATCTACGCCCATGTGGGGATTACCCGCGCAGTAAAGGCGACCGGTATCGATGCGTTGTGGGATGCGACGCTCGCCGAGCTGGCCCGTGCGCCGGATGGCAGCATCTTGATGAGCAACTTCGTCGATTTCGATTCGAGCTACGGCCACCGGCGCGACACGGCTGGCTATGCTGCTGCGCTTGAGTTGTTTGATCGTCGTATTCCGGAGATTCTGCAGCTGCTGTCCGACGACGACATTCTGATCTTGTCCGCCGATCACGGCTGCGACCCGACCTGGAACGGTACCGACCATACGCGCGAGCACATCCCGGTGCTGTGCTATGGCCGCAAAGTTCCCGCCGGGCCTATCGGCCGGCGCGACACATTCGCCGATATCGGGCAGACTGTCGCCCTTCACCTGGGTCTGTCACCAATGGACTACGGGACAAGTTTCCTTATTTGACAATATATTAAAGAAAGACTGACATGCCTACGCCACATATCAGCGCCCAGATGGGCGACTTCGCCGATATCGTTCTGATGCCCGGCGATCCGCTGCGCGCGCAGATGATTGCCGAAACCTATCTCGAAAATGCCCATCAGGTCACGGCGGTGCGCAATATGTTCGGCTATACCGGCAGCTATAAGGGGCGCCGTCTGTCGGTGATGGCGCATGGTATGGGCATTCCCTCCTGCAGCATTTATGCGACAGAGCTGGTCAAGGATTATGGTGTGAAGACCATCATCCGCGTTGGCTCCTGTGGTGCGACCACCGATCGCCTGGCGTTGCGCGACATCGTCATCGCCATGGGGGCGTCGACTGACAGCAAGGTCAACCGCATGCGCCTGATGGATCATGATTTTGCCGCCATCGCCGATTATGGATTGCTGCGCACGGCGGTCGATACCGCCGACCGGCTGGGTAAGAAGGTTCATGTCGGCAATGTTTTCTCGGCTGACCTGTTCTACTCGGTGCAGCCACAGTTGCTCGATACGCTGGCGGCGATGAATGTGCAGGCGATCGAGATGGAACTGGCTGGCATCTATGGTGTTGCGGCGCAATATGGCGCCCGTGCACTCGGCATTCTGACCGTGTCTGATATCATCCCGACCGGCGAAGCGACCAGCTCGGACGAGCGGCAGACGAGCTTCGGGGAAATGATCGAAATCGCGCTGGAAACCGCACTGGCACTGTGATCTTTCCGAATTTGACGCCTGGCCTGCTGGCCAGGCGTTTGTTTTTTTCACTGTGTCGTTGCACGGATAGTGCGGTGCACAAAAAAATCTTGCTAAATCGCAAACGCGTGCCAATAATTGGATTCGCATCAGGCGCCTTCGTGCGTTTTGGTGTTGTCTCCTCCATCCTCCTTCTCAAGGTGGAACTTGGCGCGATCGCAACCGGATTGCGCTTTTTTTTACCTGTCTCAACCAGTCTTTTCTCTATGCCGATTTCTTCTTGTCTCACAATGGTTTGACAGGCTAAACGGGCTTGTAATAGAATCCGTAACTTTCAAGAATTACGATGAGAAGAGTTCCATGAAGACCTTTTCTGCCAAGCCGCACGAGGTAAAGCGCGAGTGGTTCGTGGTCGACGCCTCCGACAAGGTGCTGGGTCGTCTGGCTGCCGAAATCGCGCACATGCTGCGCGGCAAGCATAAGCCGGAATACACTCCGCACGTTGATACCGGCGACTACATCGTCGTCGTTAACGTCGACAAACTCCGCGTTACCGGTGCCAAGGCACAAGACAAGATTTACTACCGTCATACGACCTACCCGGGCGGGATCCGTCAGCGTACGTTCACCGAACTGCAACAGCAGTTCCCTGAGCGCGTGCTGGAAAAAGCCGTCAAGGGCATGCTGCCGAAGGGGCCGCTGGGCTACGCGATGATCAAGAAGCTCAAGGTTTACTCCGGTAGCGAGCACCCGCACACGGCCCAACAGCCGAAAGTGCTGGAAATCAGTTTTTGAGGCTAAAAGATGAACGGTAAATATTACTACGGTACCGGCCGTCGCAAGAGCTCTGTTGCACGTGTATTCATGCAAAAGGGCAACGGTCAGATCATCGTCAATGGCAAGCCGGTTGACGAATACTTCGCCCGCGAAACCGGCCGCATGGTGATCCGCCAGCCGCTGGCCCTGACCGAGCACCTCGAATCCTTCGATATCAAGGTCAATGTGGTTGGTGGCGGAGAAACCGGCCAAGCCGGCGCGATCCGCCATGGCATTACCCGTGCCCTGATCGACTTCAACTCCGAGCTGAAGTCTGCGCTGTCGAATGCCGGCTTCGTGACCCGCGATGCCCGTGAAGTCGAACGTAAGAAGGTTGGTCTGCGCAAGGCCCGCCGCGCCAAGCAGTTCTCCAAGCGTTAATCGCTGGTTGCCTGTTTTGCCAAAAAGCCGCCCTCTGGGCGGCTTTTGTTTTTTTGCGATGCACCAAAGCGGTTGCCAGAACGTCGGTCGGCCTTGATAATGTCGCAATTGCGACATGTTTTTTTATTTGGGTGACAGTCATGGTCAAGGTGGGGATCGTAGGCGGGACCGGTTATACCGGTGTGGAACTGTTGCGGCTGTTGGCCGCCCATGCTCAGGCCGAAGTGGTGTGCGTGACCTCACGCAAGGAGGCCGGCATGCGCATCGACCAGATGTTCCAAAACCTGCGCGGTCACATCGATCTGGCGTTCTCCTCGCCGGAAAATGCCTGCCTGGAAACCTGCGATGTGGTGTTCTTCGCCACGCCCAACGGCGTTGCAATGCATGAAGCCGGGCGCCTGCTCGACGCCGGGGTGCGGGTCATCGATTTGTCGGCCGACTTTCGCATCAAGGATGTGGCCGAGTGGCAGAAGTGGTACGGCATGGAGCACGCGAGTCCTGCCCTGGTCGAAGAGGCGGTATACGGCCTGCCGGAAGTAAACCGGGCCCAGGTCGCGTCGGCACGGCTGATTGCCAATCCGGGCTGTTACCCCACTGCAGTGCAACTGGGCTTCCAGCCGCTGGTCGAAGCCGGTCTGGTCGATACGACCGGCCTGATTGCCGATTGCAAATCGGGCGTGTCCGGCGCAGGGCGCAAGGGTGAGATCGCTTCGCTCCTGCCTGAAGCGGGCGATTCCTTCCGTGCCTATGGCGTCGGTGGCCACCGTCATCTGCCTGAAATCCGTCAGGGACTTGCCCGCATGGCCGGCGTGCCGGTTGGTCTGACGTTCGTGCCGCATCTGACGCCGATGATTCGTGGCATTCACGCCACGCTTTATGCCCGGCTGACGCGTGACGTCGATCTGCAGTCTCTGTATGCCGAGCGTTATGCCGGCGAGCGTTTCGTCGATGTCCTGCCGGCGGGGAGCCTGCCGGAAACCCGCGCGGTGCGTGGTGCCAATCTGTGCCGCATTGCCGTCTATCGGCCGCAGGGCGGCGATACGGCCGTCGTGCTGTCGGTCATCGACAATCTGGTCAAGGGCGCCGCCGGTCAGGCGGTGCAGAACATGAATCTGATGTTTGGCTTGCCTGAGTCCGCCGGCCTGCAGGGCGTGCCCCTGCTGCCATAAGATTTGTGCTCGCGTTGAGCGGAATATCCGACTAAAATACTTGGGTGTGTTTGCAATCATTTTTGCCGCGCATGCGGCAAGCGACGAAAATGATTGTGAACACCCTGAGCCGTTACTCGGCCGCTATCGCTTTAGAGGTTAATCATGACTGAAACGACTGAAACGCTGTCCCCGATCCAGTTTACCGACAGTGCATGCAACAAGGTGCGCGATCTGATCGCCGAAGAAGGCAACCCCGATCTTAAGCTGCGCGTATTCGTAACCGGTGGCGGCTGCTCCGGTTTCCAGTATGGCTTCACTTTTGATGAACTGGTCAACGAAGACGACACCAGCATCGAGCGTGAAGGGGTTACCTTCCTGGTCGATCCGATGAGCTATCAATACCTGGTCGGTGCCGAAATCGACTACCAGGAAAGCCTCGAAGGCTCTCAGTTCGTCATTCGCAACCCGAATGCCACGACGACCTGCGGTTGCGGATCTTCGTTCTCGGTTTAAGAATTTTTGTTTAATATAAAAGCCTGGGGTATTCCCAGGCTTTTTTATTGTGGAGTGTCATGGAAAAGCAGCCACCGTTCGTTTTGCCGAAAGTTGAATACAATCGCGAGTTTCCGTTTACCGACGGCGATTTTGAGCGTATTCGCAAGCTGATCTACAAGGAAGCGGGCATCTCGCTGAATGCCTCCAAGAAAGACATGGTTTATGGACGGCTCGTGCGCCGTATCCGCGACCTGAAGCTTGCCGGCTTTGTCCAGTATGTAGACCTGCTCGAATCGATGCAGGGAAAGCGCGAGTTCGAGCAGTTCGTCAATGCGCTGACGACCAATCTGACGTTCTTCTTTCGCGAGGAGCACCATTTTCCGCTGCTGGCCGAGCATCTGAAGAAGCGGGTCGCTGCCGGCGCGAATGAACTCAATATCTGGTGTGCAGCTTCGTCTACCGGCGAAGAACCGTACTCGCTGGCGATGACCGTGCAGGAAATGCTGCACGGGACGGGGCCGAAGGTCAGCATCCTGGCTACCGACCTGGATACCAGTGTGCTGGAAACAGGCCGCCAGGGCATCTACCCGGCAGAAAAGGTGGCGCGTCTGCCTGCCGGACATGCCGGCAAGTATTTTGATAAATTGCCCGACGGCAATTTTCAGGCCAAGGCGCAGCTGCGCAATATGATTACGTTCTCGCGCTTGAATCTGATCGATACCCATTGGGCGATCCACAAGCACTTTGACGCGATCTTCTGCCGCAATGTGATGATCTATTTCGATCGTGACACGCAATATGCGATCCTCAAGCGCTTTGCGCCGCTGCTCAAGCCTGATGGCTTGCTCTTTGTCGGCCATTCGGAGAATTTCTATTTTGCCGCCGACTATTTCCGTCTGCGTGGCAAAACCGTCTACGAGCATGCCCCCAAGGGTGGTACGAGCGATGCACCGCATGCCCCGCTGAGAAGCACGCGCTGAATCTTTGCGTAGGGGACTGTCTTTACGTCTAAATTTTCCCTGCCTGCCGCGTGGTAAGATCGCGCCGATCTATTTGGAGAGCCTAATCCATGCGTATCGGTACCCCTCTAGCTTCCAGCGCGGTTCGCGTCATGCTGCTTGGCAGCGGCGAACTGGGCAAGGAAGTCGTGATTGCCCTACAACGGCTGGGTGTGGAAACCATTGCCGTCGACCGTTATCCCCATGCACCGGCAATGCAGCTTGCCCATGCATCGCACGTCATCGACATGACGGATGCCGCCGCCCTGCGCGCGCTGGTCGAGCAAGTGCGCCCGCATCTGATCGTGCCAGAGATCGAGGCCATTGCCACTGACGAACTGCTGCGCATCGAGGCCGATGGTCTTGCTCGCGTGATTCCGACCGCGCGCGCCACGCATCTGACCATGAACCGGGAAGGCATCCGTCGGCTGGCGGCAGAGGAGCTCGGTCTGCCGACGTCGCCGTACGCCTTTGCCGGTAGCTTCGAGGAACTGCAGGCTGCCGTGGCGCACATCGGTTTCCCCTGCCTGGTCAAACCGGTCATGTCGTCGAGCGGCAAGGGACAGTCGCTGCTGCGCGGGCCGGAGGATATCGAACCGGCCTGGCGTTATGCGCAGGCGGGCGGAAGGGTCGACAAGGGACGGGTGATCGTCGAGGGTTTCATCGATTTCGATTATGAAATCACGCAGCTGACCGTGCGTGCGAACGACGGGCAGGGGGGGATCGGTACTTATTATTGTGCACCGGTCGGCCACCTGCAGCGTCAGGGTGATTATGTCGAGAGCTGGCAACCGCAGCCGATGTCGCCGTTGGCGCTCGAGCGTGCGCGCGAGATCGCCGGTCGTGTTACCGCCGCGCTGGGCGGGTGTGGGCTGTTCGGTGTCGAGTTGTTCGTCAACGGGGACATGGTGTGGTTTTCGGAAGTCAGCCCGCGTCCGCATGATACCGGTCTCGTGACGCTGGCCAGTCAGCGCTTTTCCGAGTTCGAATTGCATGCGCGGGCGATCCTCGGTTTGCCGGTCGATACGCGCTTGACGACCCCGGCGGCATCGGCGGTGATTTACGGCGGACTCGACCTGCCTGCGATTGCCTTCGAAGGCGTCGATGAAGCATTGGCCGTACCGGGCACCGATCTGCGACTGTTTGGCAAGCCGGAGAGCTTCGTACGCCGCCGCATGGGTGTGGTGGTGGCGGAAGGCTGCGATGTCGACGCGGCGCGCGCAAATGCACGCCTGGCCGCATCGAAGGTGCGGCCGGTGGCGGGCGATTGAGTTGCGGCGGCCTCGCCTGTCAGCGAGGCCGGTATCCGCGTTCGATCATGACGCCGACGCGCTTGACCCCGGGCAGGATGCCGAGCTTGCTGACCGATACCTTGACCCACGGGGCGCCGAAGTCGTCGCGTACGACTTTGGCGATATACTCCGCCAGCGCTTCGATCAGCAGGAAATGCCGTTCGGCCAGCGCCTGGCGCAGCCGTTCGACCACCACACCGTAGTGAATGGTGTCGCGAATATCGTCACTGTGGCAGGGAACTTCGCTCGGGATTCCGATTTCCATATCTATTTCAATGGTTTGCGGCGTTGTTTTTTCCCACTCGTAGATGCCGATAATGGTTTCGGCGCGCATCTCGCGCAAAAAAATAATATCCATGCTTATGCGGCAGTTGGGGATTGCCGCTTGATACCGTAAAATCTGAGACTTTGCATTCTAGTGGATATAACATGGGTCCGACAGTCTTTGCCTTTATCGCCGGTGCGTATGTTCTCGGATCGCTGTCTTTTGCCGTCATCGTCAGCAAGCTGCTCGGCATGGAAGATCCGCGCAGCTACGGCTCGAGAAATCCTGGTGCCACCAATGTGCTGCGCAGCGGCAACAGGACGGCGGCCGTACTGACCCTGCTCGGCGATGGGCTCAAGGGTACGGCGGCCGTACTGATTGCCAAGTATGTCGGTCCGCGTTACGGCGTCAACGAAGCCGGCGTGGCCTGGGTTGCGCTGGCCGTGATCGTCGGTCATATGTGGCCGATGTTCTTCAATCTGAAGGGCGGTAAGGGCGTGGCGACTGCCATGGGTGTGATGTTCGGCCTCAACGGCTGGCTCGGACTGTCGGTGGCGCTGGTCTGGCTGTTGGTCGCTCGTATCTGGCGCTATTCTTCGCTGGCCGCCATGTTGTCGCTGGGCCTCTCCCCGCTGATCGGCGTGTTTTTCCTGCCGCACGGCAATCCTGAGCTTGGCATCACCATGGTCATCGGTCTGCTGGTGTTCTACCGCCATCGCGACAACCTGATCAAGCTTCTGACCCATCAGGAGAAGAAAATCGGCGAAGCCCCGCGCACGCCGGCCGATCCGAATCAGTAAGCCTGCAGACAGCGCTCGACCGCCGCCTGCGCATGCAGTGCTGTGGTGTCGAACAGCGGAATCTCCACGTCGGCCTGCTCAATCAGCAGGCCGATTTCCGTACAGCCGAGCACAATGCCCTCGGCGCCTTGCCGCTGGAGTCCGGCAATGATGCTGCGATATGCCGCGCGCGATGCCGGGCGGATCTCCCCCTGACACAGCTCGTCGTAGATGATCCGGTGTACCGTTGCGCGTGCCTCGGCATCCGGCGTCAGCACCTCGAGTCCATGTTGCCGGGCCAACCTGCCGCGATAGAAGTCCTGTTCCATGGTGTAACGGGTGCCGATCAGTCCGATGCGCGACAGCCCTGCGGCCCGAATCGCCGCGGCCGTGGCATCCGCGATATGCAGCAGCGGCAGCCCGGAGGCGGCCTCGATATCGTCAGCCAGCCGGTGCATGGTGTTGGTGCACAGCACGATGAAATCGGCGCCGCCCGCGGCCAGTTGACGTGCGGCCTGCGCCATGTGCGCGGTCAGGCCTTGCCAGTCATCGGCGCGCTGCAATCGCTCGATCTCGGCGAAATCGACCGAGAGCAGCAGGCTGGGGGCATTGTGCTGGCCGCCCAGCCGGGCCCTGACGCCCTGGTTGATGAGCCGGTAGTAGCTGGCCGAGGATTCCCAGCTCATGCCGCCGATCAGTCCGATGGTTTTCATTGTGCGCTTCCTTTCGTTCACTCTATGCTGGCCATTATGTCTTCATTTCTTTTGCATTTGTCCGCATGACAAACTGGCTGCCACGGCTGGATGACTGGCGTGGCCCGCGTTACCTGGCCATTGCCGACGCACTGGCGCGCGATGTGCGCAGCGGGCGTCTGCGGCCAGGCGAGCGGCTGCCGCCGCAGCGTCTGCTGGCTGATCTGCTTGGCGTGCACCTGAGCACGGTGACCCGTGCCTATCGCGAGGCGGCGCGGCGGGGGCTGATTTCCGGTGCCACACGCCGCGGCACGCTGGTGCTCGACAAGTTGCACGCGGCGGCGCTGTTTGCGCCGCAGACCGATGGTGCTGCCGGTGCGATCGACCTGCGTACCAATGTGCCGGCTGCCTTTCCATTCGACGCGGGGTTTGAGCGGTTGGTCGCCGATGTGCTGACGGACGATGGGCTGTCATCGCTGATACGCTATCGCAGCGACGACGAATGGCGTGTGCTGCACGCCGAGGCAGCCGAGTGGCTGACCATGTCCGGGCTCGATGCGGATGCTTTTTCGCTGTTACTCTGTGCCGGGGCGCAGCATGCGCTCGATCTCGCCTTGACCTGCTGCGGCGAACGGATCATTGCTGCGGAGGACTGGACCTGGCCGGGGCTCAAGACTGTAGCCGCGGCGCGCGGTCTGCAACTCGTGCCCCTGCAGCTGGACGGGCAGGGCATCACCCCTGCGGCGCTTGAGCAGGCGGCCAGAGCCGGAGTCCGGGTGGCGGTGCTGTCGCCGACGTTGCAGAATCCGACCGGTGCGAGCATGGGGCCGGCGCGGCGGGCGGCAATTGCCGACATCGCGCGGCGTTACCGGATGTGGTTGGTCGAAGAGGATGTATACGGGCTGCTGCCCGCCGGCCGGATGCCGCCACTGGCCGCCTTGCTGCCCGAGCGGGTGCTGTATCTGACTTCCTTGTCGAAAACCGTCGCGCCCGGTCTGCGCTTGGGCTTTCTTGCCTTGCCGCATTCGCTGGCGGCAGAAGCGGGATCCTTGCTGCATCTGTCCGCCTGGTACCTGAGTCCGCTGTGCGTGAAGATTGCCTGCCGCATGATGGCGTCGGGTCTGGCCTCCGCCCGGCTCGACTGGCAACGGCGCGAGCTCGTCGCGCGCAATCGGGTGCTCGATACGGCGCTCGGCCTCCACGCCGGTGTCGACAATGCCTGCCCGCACCGATGGCTGCCTTTGCCGGCCTCCCTGTCCGCCGCGCGTGCGCTTGCCTCCCTGCGGGCCGACGGTTTCATCCTCCTCGACGGCACCGAACTCGCCGTTGATCCGTATGCCGGTCACGGCGGAGCGTTGCGACTCGCGCTTGGGGCTGCCCCCGGCCGCGCCGAACTCGCACGGGTCGGTGCGGTGCTGCGCACGCTGCTTGGCACGGCGGATTAGCCGTCGGAAAGCACGCGGATGTGGGCGGTGACGCTGCGGCCGAGCGAAGACAGATCGTAGCCGCCCTCGAGTACCGAAACGACTCGCCCCTGACAATAAAGATCCGCGATTTGTACCAGGTGGCGCGTGACCCATTCATAGTCGGCCTCGACGAGGCCCAGCGAGCCCATGTCGTCTTCGCGGTGCGCGTCGAAGCCTGCGGAAATGAACAGGATCTGCGGCTGGAATGCATGCAGTTGCGGCAGCCAGATGTTTTCCACCACTTCGCGGAATTCGGCGCTGCCGCTGCCGGCACGCAGCGGCACATTGTGCATATTGTTGCCGAGCGGCTTGTCGCCGCAGTAGGGGTAGAACGGATGCTGGAAGATCGACACCATCATCACGCGCGGGTCGTCGTGAAAGATTTCTTCGGTGCCGTTGCCATGGTGGACGTCGAAGTCGACGATGGCGACGCGCTCGAACTTGTAGTGCGAGAGCGCGTGCGCGATGCCGACGGCGATATTGTTGAAGAAGCAGAATCCCATCGACTTGGCGCTTTCGGCATGGTGGCCGGGGGGGCGAATGGCGCAGAAAGCGTTGGGAACCTTGTCTTCGCAGACCAGTTCGACGGCTTTGACTACCGCTCCGGCTGCGCGGCGGGCCGCCTTGAGCGTACCGGGCGACATGGCGGTATCCGGGTCGACGCGGAAGGTGCCGACCGACGGCACGTTCGACTCGATATATTCGACATAGCGCGGCGGATGCACGCGCGCCAACTGTTGTTCGGTGACTTCCGGTGCGTCGATTTCCTGCAGGCTGTCATAAATCTGTGAGGCCATCAGCTGATCGCGGATGGCCACCAGTCGTTCCGGGCACTCCGGATGACCGACGCCCATATTGTGCTGCAGGCAATCCGGATGGGTGATGTAGGCCGTCAGGCCCGTCCGGTGCCAGTGGGTTTTGAGCCAAGTGAACACGCTGTCCCCTCTGTGCTTTTTGTAGTAAGCATATGTATTTTTAATTAAATATTGCGCGAAAGGGGGCGGAAAATCAAATTCAAATTCATGATGCATGCGTTTGAATTTCACCTTGAACATGGTGTATGACGGGCTCGACGCGACTTGCCGTCAATCCCGAACTAATCCCGCCACTGCCCGGTCAGAATGCTGTATTTGATTCCGGCGTCATGTGATTTCCATGAAACGTTTTCCTCCCCTTCTGCAGGTTCTTGCCCGCCGCCGCTGGTGGCTGGCCCTTGCCGCGATCCTTGCCCTGTCCGCCGGGGTCGGGCTGCTGCTCACCCGTCGGGACGCGCCGGCCTTTCTGACCGGGACGGTGGCGTTGGCCGATATCGAGCGTTCGGTACTGGCCAATGGCGTGCTGCAGCCGATCCGCAAGGTCGATGTCGGCGCGCAGGTGAGCGGCCAGCTCAAGCTGTTGCACGTCAAGCTCGGCCAGCATGTGAAGAAGGGGGATCTGCTGGCCGAAATCGATCCGGAGCTGGCGCGCAGCGACCTCGACATCGCTCTGGCCGAGCTTGAGTCGCAGCACGCCGAACGGCGCAGCATCGAGGCACGGCGCGTGGAGGCTCGGCAAGAGTGGGCGCGGCAGCGCTCGCTTTACGAGGCGGGCATCACTTCGCAGCGCGAATTGCAGAAAGCGCTGGCCACCCGCCGCCAGCTCGACGCCGATTTCGCCGGCGTGAACGCGCGCCTCGCCAAGGGCCGCTATGCGATCGCCCAGCAGCGCACGCGGCTGGCCTATACCCGCATCGCTGCGCCGATCGATGGCGAGGTGCTGAGCGTCGACACCCGCGAGGGGCAGACGGTGATCGCGGCCCAGCAGGCACCGACCATTCTCAAACTTGGCGATCTGTCGCGCATCGAGGTGCGCGCGCAGGTGTCCGAAGCCGATATCGGCCGCATCCAGCCGGGCATGCAGGCATCGTTCACCCTGCTTGGCACGTCGGAAGCGCGCTACCAGGGAACGGTGCGGGAAATTCAGCCGATGCCGGAAAAAATCAACAACGCGATGTTTTTCAACGTGCTGTTCGATGTCGACAATCCCGACCGGCGCCTGCGCACCGACATGACGGCGCAGGTGACGCTGATCGAACGCGAAGTGCGCCAGGTGCCGGCCATTCCGCTGGCGGCGCTGGGCGATGCGCTCGACAGGAACTGGTATCGGGTGCTGGTGCCGGCTCCGGATGGCGGCACCGAAGTGCGCAAGGTGCAGCTCGGCGTGATCGGTCGCACACATGCGCAGGTGCTGCAGGGACTGCGCGTCGGCGATACCGTGGTCATTTCCCCGCCGGAGGCGGCACCCGGGGCGGAGGCGGGATCGTGAGCGAAGCGCTGTTGCATCTGTCCGGTATCGGGCGCTGCTTCGTCTCGGATGCGGGGCCGGTACCGGTGTTGTCCGGCATCGAGCTGGAGATCCATGCCGGCGAGATGGTGGCGATCATCGGCGCCTCCGGTTCGGGCAAATCGACGCTGATGAACCTGCTCGGCTGCCTGGACCGTCCCGACAGCGGTTGCTACCGCATCGGCGGCATCGACGTGGCCGCACTCGACGACAGCGAGCGGGCGCGGCTGCGGCGTGAGCATTTCGGTTTCGTGTTTCAGCGCTATCACCTGTTGCCGCACCTCGATGCGGTCGACAACGTGGCCATGCCGGCCGTGTATTCCGGCGTAGGCCTGGCGGCGCGGCGCGCGCGCGCCGCCGGACTGCTCGGCCGCTTGGGGTTGGCCGAGCTGACCGGGCGCCGCCCGTCGCAGCTGTCCGGTGGCCAGCAGCAGCGCGTCAGCATCGCGCGGGCGCTGATGAACGGAGGCGAGGTGATCCTCGCCGACGAGCCGACCGGCGCACTCGACAGCCAGAGCGGCCGGGAAGTGCTGGCGCTATTGCGCGAGCTCAACCTTGCCGGGCACACGGTGATCATCGTCACGCATGACCGCGATGTGGCTGCCGAGGCCGGTCGCATCATCGAGCTGCGCGACGGCGAGGTGATCGCCGACAGTGGTGTTGCGCGCCGCACCGATGCCGTGCCGCCTGTGCGGCGCAGCGCCGGCGAGCATGGCATGTCCGGCCGTGTCTCCGATGCGTGCAAGATGGCCCTGCACGCGCTGCGGGCCAATCGCCTGCGCACCCTGCTGACCATGCTCGGCATCATCATCGGCATTGCATCCGTGGTTTCTATCTTGGCGCTCGGCCAGGGCGCGCGCGATGCGGTGCTGAAAGAGATTCGTGAGATCGGCACCAATACGGTGATGGTCTATCGCGGCAGCAGCTGGGCGGATGACCGTGCCGCCGGTATCCGTACCTTGCTGCCGTTCGATCTGCAGGTCCTGGCCGCCGAACCCTATGTCGACAGCGTGACGCCGCTGACTGACAGCAATCTGCGATTGCGTGCCGGCGCCGTCGATGCGACCGCCATGGTGGTCGGCGGCGGCGCAGACGTATTCCGCGTGTATGGCCGCAAGATCCAGGAGGGACGGACCTTCACTGCCGGAGACGTGGCGCGCCAGGCGCAGGTGGTGGTGCTGGACGCCAATGCGCGCAACCGGCTGTTCGGCAAGCGGGCGCGGGCCCTCGGCGAGGTGGTGATGGTCGGGTCGATGCCGGCCGAGGTGATCGGCGTCGTATCGGCGGCGCCCAGCGACAGCTGGCGCGCCGGGCTGCTGGGGGCCTGGCTGCCGTACAGCACGGCGGCGAGCCGGCTGTTCGGCCAGCCGCATTTCGACCAATTGACCATCCGCGTGCGCGACGGCGTTTCGATGGCGCTGGCCGAGGCGCAGATCACCCGACTGCTGGTGCGGCTGCATGGCAGCCAGGATTTCCACACCGAAAACCTCGACACCATCTACAAGTCGATGAATCGCGTCGTCGGCACACTGTCATTGCTGTTGGCGCTAGTGGCGCTGATTTCTCTGCTGGTCGGCGGCATCGGCGTGATGAATATCATGCTGGTGTCGGTCGCCGAGCGTACGCGTGAAATCGGTATCCGCATGGCGGTTGGCGCCCGGCCGCAGGACGTCAGGCTGCAGTTTCTGATCGAGGCGGTGGTGGTGTGCCTGATCGGCGGAGCGATCGGCATTGCGCTGGCATTGTCCATCGGCGGGGTGTTCGCGTTGTTTGTCGATGCCTTCGACATGGTGTTTTCGCCTGGTGCCATCCTGCTTGCCTGCGCTTGTTCCATGCTGGTCGGCGTGCTGTTCGGCTATCTGCCGGCGCGCAACGCCGCCCGTCTCGATCCGGTCGTCGCTCTTGCCCGGGAGTAGTCATGTCCGTCTCCGTTTTGCGTTGGCCGCTGCTCGGTCTGCTGCTCGTCGCCTGCGCCGCGACGCCTTACCGTGCCCCACCGGTCGAGTGTCCCGCTGTCGCGGGCGCCGCACCGGTTGCCTGGTGGAAATCGTTCGCCGATCCGCAGCTGCTGTCGCTGTTGTCCGAGCTTGGGCGTTGCAACGTCGAATTGGCGAACAAGGTTTTGCGTGTTCGCTATTACCGTCTCGCCGAAGGGCGCAGCGATATTTCCGCCAAGGGGCTGCTGATGGCAAAGGAGACGGCTGCGCTCGACGGCGGCGGCGCGGTGCGCAGCCATGCGCTCGAGGCGACGGTATCGTATGAGCTCGACCTGTGGGGCAAGGTGGCGCGTGAGCACGAGGCCGATGCCTGGCAAACCAGGGTAAGCGAGGCAGAATGGCAGGCCTTGCTGCTGTCGTTGCAGAGCGAAGTGGCCGGCGTTTACTGGCAGTTGACCGCGGGGCAGCGCGAGCGGCGTTTGCAGCAAGAGATCGTCGGGCTGGCAGAGCGGCTATGGCGACTCGAAATCCGCGCGCAGGCGCTGGGTGCCGTGGCGGCGAGCGAGGTTCGCCTGCGTTACCAAGCCTGGCTCGACCGGCGCGAGGCGCTGGATCGGCTCGATGCCAGAATTCAGCAGCTGCGCGAGCGGCAGGCCGCTCTGCTTGACCAGCCGCAATTGGCCGCTGTCCGGTCGCTCGGGGCGGAAGATGTCGCGATGCCCGAGCAATTGCCGGAGGTTCCATCCGGCCTGCCTGCCGATATGCTGCTGCAACGGCCCGATATCGCAGCCGGAGTGGCGGAGTTGCGGCGCTTGATGGCGCGCAAGGATATTGCTGCCGCACGGTTTTTGCCGGAACTGACCCTGACCGGCTTGCTCGGCGCCGCCAGCCCGGCCTTGCGGCAATGGCTTTCACAGCCTGCGGCCGGCCTCGTCGGCAGCCTGTCCTTGCCGCTGTTCGACCACAATCTGACCATCGCCCGCGACCAGGCGCAGATCGAGGTCGAGATCGCAGCGGGCAACTACCGTCGCCTGGTGAATGGTGCGTTGCGCGAAGTCGACGATGCCCTGACTTCGCGTCAGCGCTTGCACCAGGAGGTGGAGCGTGCGCTGGTGCAGTGGTCGCTGGCCAGAGACGAAGAGAACGAGGCCCGGCGGCGCTGGCGTGCCGGCGATGCCGACAGCCGTCTGCCGCTGCTGGCGCGCATGCGTCGTCTCGAATGGGAAAGCCGGCTGCTAGTGCTGCGTAGTGAACAGAAAATCAATCTTGCCACTCTGTTCAAGGCGATGGGGGGCGGCGGTTGGCCACATGGGTGAGGGCGGACGCCAGCCCGAAAAGCGCTGGCGTCCGGACCGCGTCAGAGCAGGAAGTCTTTGGAGATGCCCTTGCGACGGAGGATGCGGCGCAATTGTTCCAGCCCCTCTATCTGAATCTGCCGCACGCGTTCCCGCGTCAGATTCAGCGCAGCCGCCAGTTCTTCCAGCGTGCAGATCTCGTGGCCATTGAGGCCGTAACGGCGCTCGATCACCAGTCGCTGCTTTTCGTTGAGCTGTGCCATCCACTCCTGCACGAAACGTTCCAGCTGGGTGTTGTGCAGCTGGATCTCCGGCTCGTCGTGCTGTTCGTCAGGGATCGATTCGCCTATGGAGAGCATCGGATCGATGTCGAGCGGAGCATCGAGCGAGGCCATGCGTTCGTTCAGATTCATCACCCGGCGGACATCGCTGACCGGTCGATCTACGAGGTGGGCGATTTCGTCCAGCGTCGGTTCGCGGCCGATCTGGCTTTCCAGGTGGCGCGACGCCCGCAGGTAGACGTTGAGTTCCTTGATGACATGCACCGGCAGACGGATCGTGCGCGACTGATTCATGATGGCGCGTTCGATGCTCTGCCGGATCCACCAGGTCGCATAGGTCGAAAAACGGAAGCCGCGCTCGGGATCGAACTTTTCCAGCGCATGCATGAGGCCGATATTGCCTTCCTCGATCAGATCGAGCAGGGCAAGACCGCGGTTGATATAGTGTTTGGCGATGTTCACAACCAGACGCAGGTTGTGCTCGATCATCTTTTGCCTGGCTTCGAACTCGCCGTTGACGACCCGGCGAGCCAGCTCCAGCTCTTCTTTGGGTGTGAGTAGTGCGTTATTGCCGATGTCGTTCAGATAGATCTGGGTGACATCGGCGGTTTCATCATGGGCAAAGGTCGATTCAGTGCTTTCTTCGCTTTCGGCCTGTTCCGCCTCGGCTTCTTCCGCACCCGTATCTTCCACGTTTTCCTCGTCTTCGAGGATATCCAGTTCGTTGTTCATGCCTCCCCCCGCTAGTGTTGCCCCAACGCGGGAAGACATCCCGGTCAGGTCCTACTGTTTAAGGTACTGCATTGGATCTACTGGTTTGCCAAAGCGGCGGATCTCGAAATGGAGTTTTACCTGGTCCGCATCGCTATTGCCCATCTCGGCAATTTTCTGACCTCTTTTGACCGTTTGTCCTTCCTTCACCAACAACTGGCTGTTGTGTGCGTAGGCAGACAGATAGGTCTTGTTATGTTTGATGATGATCAGCTTGCCATAACCCCTCAGCCCGTTGCCGCTATACACCACCTTGCCATCGCCTGCGGCCAGTACCGGCTGCCCCATCCGGCCACCGATGTCGACCCCTTTGTTGGAGTCCGAGTAGCCGCGTAAAACCTTGCCGTTGGTCGGCCATGCCCAGGTGACGCTGTCAGCGCCATCGGCCTGGGCCGACGAGGCATCCTGACGCTGCGATGGCGTTGTTACGGCTGTTGCTGCTGAGCTTGCCACTTTCGGTGTAGTGCTACTACTGTCCGCCTTGCCCACTTGCATCGGGGCTTGTTTGGCATGTCCCTCGCTTTGCGCTGCGATCGACTGCTGCGCTGCTGCCGAGTAAGGCAGTTTGACCGCTTTCGGGTAAGTCTTGACGTTACCCGCGGCAGCGCCGTCTTGACCCGGCGGCGTCAAACGCAGCACCTGACCGACTTTGATGTTGTAGTCCGGCAGATTGTTCCAACTCGCAACCTGCTGGTATTTCAATCCATGCGCCAGCGAGATACGGAACAGATTTTCGCCGGGAGCAACCACGTGCGTTTTGCCGTCGTCTGCCGAAATCGCGGCCGGGCGGGCTTGCGCGGCAGGCACAGCGGCACTGCCGCCGACGACCGGCGCATCTGCGCGGTAGGGCACCGTCTGCGCAGTGTCTTCGCTCCCAGCCGCAACAGCCGGCGCCGTACGCGGCGCTGCTTTGTAGCTTCCTGTCTGTTGCGTGGGCGTTTCCACCGGCGCCGCCTGTTGAACAAAGCTGCTGCAGCCAGCCAATCCGCTCAGGGACAGCGCAAGGATGAATCCGGTACGACAAGCATTCGACTTACTCATTCGCGTTTTTTATATGCTAAATGTGATGAAATGTAAATTGTTAAACAATATGCCGTAGGGTTTTATTTGTAAAAAAGTTTTTCCCCCCACAGTCAGTCCCGCCCGGGTAGCAGCGGTACAAACTTGACGGCATCTAGTCTTGTCTTCTGCAAGCCCTGGCGGGTCTTTTCGATATGCCACAAATACTGTTCGGAATCGCCCATCGGCATGATGAGACGACCGCCTTCGGCCAACTGATCGAGCAGGGCCTCGGGTACGGTCTTGGCTGCGGCGGTCATGATGATGCCGTCGAACGGCGCCGCTTCCGGCACGCCGAAGTGGCCGTCGCCATGGACAAGTCGCGCATGGACGAGCTTTGCTGCGCGCAGATTCTTTCTGGCTTTGTCCAGTAAAGCGCCGATACGTTCAATCGAGAAGACTGTTGCTCCCATTTTGAGTAACACCGCGGTCTGGTATCCGCAGCCGGTGCCGATTTCCAGTACCTTGCCGACCTGGCGGTCGGCAAACAGCAATTCGGTCATGCGCGCGACGGTCAGTGGCTGTGAAATGGTCTGCGCCATGCCGATCGGCAGGGAGACATCATCGTAGGCGCGGGTGGCCAGGGCCTGATCGACGAACAGATGGCGCGGCACCTCGTACAGGGCGGCGAGGACGCGCTCGTCGCCGATGCCTGCCTGGCGCAGCCTGTCCACCATGCGCATGCGCGTGCGGTCGGACAGCATGCCGTAATCCTGGCGTTGCGAGCTCAGTTGCAGAGCCATGAGTTGATCCCGTCGAGTTGGTCATATGCCGTCAGGTCGATCATGAGCGGCGTGATCGATATCTTGTTCTCGGCGACGGCACGGAAATCGGTGCCTTCGCCTGCGTCCTGGACGCTTCCGGCCGGACCGACCCAGTATACGGTTTCTCCGCGCGGCGTGTCGGTCTTGATCACCGGTTCCGCCATATGCCGGCGCCCCAGTCGGGTGACTTCCATTCCACGCAATGCTTCTGGCGGGACATCGGGTACGTTGACATTCAGCAACACTGCATGTTCGGGGGGCTGGGCGGTGAAGCGTGCGAGCAGTTGATCGACGACCTGGCAGGCGCTGGCGAGGTGTTGTGCCGAGCGTCCGGCAAGCGAAACGGCGACCGAAGGAATCCCCAGCAGATAGCCTTCCGTCGCGGCGGCCACTGTGCCGGAATAAACGGTGTCGTCGCCCATGTTCGCGCCATGGTTGATGCCGGAGAACACCATGTCCGGGCGTGTATCGAGCAGGCCGGTGACGGCCAGGTGCACGCAATCGGTCGGCGTGCCATTGACGAAAAGGAAGCCGTTCGGCGCCTTGCGTACCGAGAGCGGGCGATCGAGGGTCAGCGAATTGCTGGCGCCGGAACGATCGCGCTCGGGGGCGACGACCACAACTTCGCCATGGCGGGCCAAGGTGTGCGCCAGCGCTGCGATGCCGGGCGAAAAATAGCCATCGTCGTTGCTGATCAGGAACTTCATGCTTTCTTCCTTGGAAACGAAGTGATTGTATCGCTCGAGAGCGAAGATGGAAAATCTCCGACAGTCACGATTCGCTTGTTCGGACAGAAAAAAACCCGCCGGGGGCGGGTTTTTCTGCTCGCTCAGCCCAGATAGCGCTGGCTGAACTCCAGCATGCGCTCGATCGGTGCGCGTGCCGCATCCATCTGTGCGGTGCTGAGGTAGTCGATCTCGATCCCCCCGCCTTGCTGTGCCCGCCGGACGGCATCGACGCTGTTGAGCTTCATGTACGGACAGGAGTTGCACTGGCATCCGGCATAGATCGGCGCCTGGCGCAGATCGAGATCGGGGCGGGCCAGCCCCATGTTGTAGAGAATGCCGTCTTCGGTGGCGACGAAGATCACGTCTTTCGGGTCGCCCTGATAGTTCTTGACCCAATTGAGCATGCCCGAGGTCGAGCCGACGTATTCGGCGCGTTGCAGCACCGGCAGCGGGCTTTCCGGGTGCGCGATGAGGTGGGCGTGTTCGATGGCGCCGATCGCCTCAGCGAGTGCGGCCTCATTGAAGCGGTCGTGTACCTCGCACACGGCGGACCATAGCGGCATGTCGTAGCCGTACTGGAAATTGAGGTAGGCCCCCATGTTGCGGTCGGGAGAGAACATGACTTTTTTTCCCTCGGCATACAGGTGGGCGATGATGTCGTCGACGTTGCGGCTGGTGACGATCCAGTCGGACAATGCCTTGTGCTCGGCGCTTGAATTGATATAGGCGACATGCACGTGATCCGGATAGCTGTTGCGCCATTTCTCCAGCGCCGCCACATCGGTCTGGGTGACCAGCGAACAGGTCGACCCGGCGTCCGGCAAGATCACCCTGGCGCGCGGGTTGAGGATTTTTGCCGTTTCGGCCATGAAGCGCACCCCGGCGAATACGATGGTGTCGGCCTGCGCCTCGCGGGCGTAGAGGGACAACTCCAGACTGTCGCCGACCTTGTCGGCCATTTGCTGGACTTCCGCTTGTGTGTAGTAGTGCGCGAGAGTGACGACGCGTTCCGTCATGATGCTTCCATCTATGTCTGACAAACTTGCCGTTTCGAACGACGGCGAATTTCCTAGGGTATCAAGTATGGAGTGTCTTTTCCACTGGAAGCATCCGAACTTTTCGGGATGCCGACGGAATGGATGATGGTAAGATTCTGATCAATACATGAACATGGCGGCCGAGCCGGCCGGTGCCGGTTTGAGCGCGGCCAGATTGGAAGAACGCAGATGAAACCGCATTACCTGACTTCCCTGTTTTCTCCCCGCAACGTAGCCGTGATCGGCGCCAGCGACACGCCGGGCTCGATCGGTCAGGCTGTGTTCGCCAATCTGCTGACCGGCAATTTCCAAGGCAAGCTCTTCCCGGTCAATCTCAACCACAAGGTCGTGGGCGGCGTGCCGGCGCATCAGACGGTGCGTACGATCGAACCGCCGGTCGACCTCGCCGTGGTGACGACCGCGCTGCGCACCCTGCCGGCCATCATGCGCGATTGCGGCAAGAAGGGGGTGAAGGCGGTGCTGCTCGCCAAGGAATTCGCCGACAGCGAACAGCTCGAACGCGAAATCCTCAACGAGGCGATGAATATCGCCCGCCAGTACGGCCTGCGCGTACTCGGCCCGAATGTGCTCGGGCTCATGCGGCCGGTGGCCGGTTTCAATGCCAGCAACTACACGAGCAAGGTCCGTCCAGGCAACCTGGCGCTGGTGTCGCAGTCGAGCGCCTTGTGCACGGCAATGCTCGACTGGGCCGATAGCAAGAGTATCGGCTTTTCCAGCGTGATTTCGGTTGGCGAAGCGCTCGATGTCGATTTCGGCGAAATCCTCGATTATCTGGTTGCGGACAACTTTACCCAGGGCATTTTGTTGCATGTGCACCACATCCATGATGCGCGCCGGTTCATGAGCGCGCTGCGGGCGGCTGCGCGCACCAAGCCGGTGGTGGTGATCAAATCCGGCCGTCACGAAGACGTGGTCACCGGGCTGTCGCACTCGAGCAATCTGGTCGGCAGCGCCGATGTCTTTGACGCGGCGCTCGCCCGTGCCGGTGTGCTGCGGGTGGATACCATCGCGCAGCTGTTTACCGCCGCCAAGGTGCTGGCGGCCAATTTCCGCGTGCAGGGCAACCGGCTCGCCATCGTGACCAACGGTATCGGCCCCGGCGTGCTGGCGGCTGACAGCGTGGTGAGCTACGGCGTCGAACTCGCCCAGCTGTCGGCACCGACCCTGTCGCTGCTCAATCAGGTGTTGCCGCGCAACTGGTCGGGCGGCAATCCGCTCGACATCATCGGCGATGCGAGTCCGATGCGCTTTCGTACCGCAGTGAAGGCCTGTCTCGATGATGGCGGCGTCGACGGCGTGCTGGTGATCTTTACCCCGCAAGCCGGCACCGACCACCTGACCACGGCGCAACTGATGATTGGCCTGCAGCGCGAGTCGACCAAGCCGATCTTCCTTTCCTGGCTGGGAGAGGCGAAGGTATCTGAAAGCCGTGAGCTGTTCAGCAAGGCCAAATGCGCGCATTTTCGCGCCCCCGAGTACGCGATCGAGGTGTTCCGCAACCTCGCCAATTACCACCAGAACCAGAAACTGCTGCTGCAGACGCCCGGTCCGCTGGAAGTCAAGCGAGAAGAACCGGATGTTGCCGCCGCCCGCGCAGTGCTCGATGCCGCCCTGGCCGAAGGACGCACCGTGTTGTCCGAGCGCGAATCGAAACAGGTGCTGGCAGCGTTCCGCGTGCCGGTCAATCCGACCCTGCTGGCCCGCACCGAGGATGAGGCGGTCGCGCACGCGGCAGCATTCGGCTACCCGGTGGTACTGAAGATCGACTCTCCGGATATCTTCTATAAATCCGACGTCGGCGGTGTCGAGTTGAACATCAGCAACGAGACGAGTCTGCGTGAGGCATACGAGGGTATTGTCAGCCGCGCGCGCACCCTGCGGCCGGATGCGCGCATAGACGGCGTCTCGGTGCAGCCGATGCGCCGGCGCCGTTTTTCGCGCGAAACCATGGTCGGCGTGACCTATGACGAGGCCTTCGGCCCGGTGATTACCTTCGGTGCCGGCGGCATCGCGGTGGAGGTGATGCACGACCGTGCGCTCGCGTTGCCGCCGCTCAACGACTATCTGGTTGGGCGCATGATCGACAAGACCCGCATCGGCATGCTGCTTGGACCGTTCAAGAACATGCCGGCGGTCGATCGCGACCAACTCGAGCAGGTGTTGCTGCGTGTGTCCGAAATGGTCTGCGAACTGCCGCAGGTGCGCGAGATGGACATCAATCCGCTGGTGGCCGAAGAGCAGGGGGTGATCGCGCTGGATGCGCGCATCGTGGTGGTGCCGGTCAAGGAAGACCGCAAACGCTACAGCCATATGGCCATCATGCCGTATCCGACCCGACTGGTCCGTTCTCTTGCCCTGCCCGACGGCACCCCGGTAACGATTCGTCCGGTGCGGCCGGAAGATGCGCAGATGCAGCAGGAGTTTGTGCGGAATCTTTCGGAGGAAAGCCGCTACAACCGCTATATGTCGAGCATCAAGCAACTGTCGCAAACCATGCTGGTCCGTTTCACCCAGCTCGATTACGACCGGGAAATGGCCCTGTCGATGATGCGCGAGGGGGAACAGGGCGAGGAGGTACAACTCGCCGTGGCGCGCTTCATCACCGATCCGGATAACGAGGGCTGTGAATTTGCGCTCGAAGTGGCCGATCACTGGCAGGGGCACGGCATCGGCGCGCTGCTGATGAACGACCTGTTCGACGCGGCGCGCGCGCAGGGGCTCAAGTTCATGCGCGGCGAGGTGCTGGCCAGCAACAAGGGCATGCTCAAACTGATGCGCAAGCTCGGTTTCAGCGTCGAGCAGCACCCGGAAGATCAGGCCCTTACCGTGGTGAGTCGGGTGTTGTAAACGGCATCAAGGAATAAGCACTTGCCAGATAAGGGAAAACTGACCTAGAATCATGGGCTTTTCTAATGATCCGTTTTCATTAAGGACAATCGACAATGGTAGTGATTCGTTTGGCACGCGGCGGCTCCAAAAACCGTCCGTTCTACAATATCGTTGTGACCGACTCCCGCAACCGTCGTGATGGCCGTTTCATCGAGCGCGTGGGTTTCTACAATCCGGTCGCCAACGACAAGGAAGAACGTACGCGCTTTACCCTGGACCGCATCAACTATTGGGTCGGCGTTGGCGCGCAAGTATCCGATAGCGTGGCCCGTCTGCTCAAGGAACAACAGGCAGCTGCCTGATTAGACTGTCGGATTTGAATACGGAAGCAGGGCGCATGCGCGACAACGATCTGGTCATTATGGGTTTTGTGCGCGGCGCCTTCGGTGTGCGCGGCTGGTTGAAAGTGCACGCCGATACCGAATTCGCCGACAGCCTGTTCGACTACCCGGTGTGGTGGTTGGGCAGTAACGGTGCCTGGACGCCGTACAACTTCATCGATGGGCAGGTGCAGCCCAAGGCGCTGGTCGCACAGCTCGAGGGTGTCCTCGACCGCGATGGTGCCGAGAGTCTGCGCGGCATGCAGATTGCCGTTCCACGCAGCGAGTTTCCCGAGCCCGATGAAGACGAGTATTACTGGAGCGATCTGATCGGCCTGCAGGTGAAAAATCTGCAGGGCGAGGTATTCGGCAGTGTGGGCGAGCTGATGGAAACCGGCGCGAACGACGTGCTGGTGGTCGATGACGGTCAAAACCGTCGGCTGATTCCCTTTGTCGATGCCGTGGTGACCGAAGTCGATCTCGACGCCCGTCTCATCGTCGTGGACTGGGGCGCCGACTACTGATGCAGATCGACGCGATTACGCTGTTCCCCGAGATGTTCGACGCCATTACGTCCAGCGGCATTACCAGCCGGGCGCTGGCACAGGATATCTGGGGATTTCATGCGTGGAATCCGCGCGATTTCACCTATGACAATTACCGCAGGGTCGACGAACGCCCCTACGGCGGTGGTCCGGGTATGGTCATGATGCCCGAACCGCTGGACAAGGCCATCGACGCAGCCCGTGCGCGTCAGCGGACACTGGGCGTTTCTGGTCATGTCGTATACCTGTCACCCCAGGGCAAGCGGCTCGATCACGGAAAAGTGCTCGAACTGACCGCCCGACCCGGGTTGATCGTGTTGTGCGGACGTTACGAAGGCATCGACGAGCGTTTGATCGCGCGCCAGGTGGATGAGGAAATCTCCATCGGCGACTATGTGCTGTCGGGCGGGGAACTGCCTGCGATGGTGCTGATCGACGCGCTGGTGCGCCAATTGCCCGGCGCGCTCAACGATGCGCTGTCCGCCGACGAAGATTCGTTTGCAACCGGCCTGCTGGATTGTCCGCATTTCACCAGACCGGAAGATTATCAGGGCGTGCGTGTGCCGGATGTATTGTTGTCCGGCAATCATGCGCTGATTGCCGCCTGGCGGCTGAAACAGGCGTTAGGGCGTACGTGGCTTCGCCGCCCCGATCTGCTCAAAGCGCGTAAGTTGTCAAAACAGGAGTCTCGGCTGCTGACTGAGTTTCAGCAGGAACAAGACCCCGCAAAAAATCAGGAGTCGTAACATGGATTTGATCCAGATTCTGGAACAAGAAGAAATCGCCCGTCAGGGCAAGACCATTCCTTCCTTCGCACCGGGTGACACCGTTGTCGTTCAGGTCAAGGTAAAGGAAGGTAACCGCGAACGTCTGCAAGCCTACGAAGGTGTCGTGATCGCCAAGAAGAACCGCGGTCTGAACAGCGCCTTCATCGTGCGCAAGATTTCCGCTGGCGAAGGCGTTGAGCGTACTTTCCAGACCTACTCGCCGCTGGTTGCTTCCATCGAAGTGAAGCGTCGTGGTGATGTTCGTCGCGCCAAGCTGTACTACCTGCGCGGCCGTACCGGCAAGTCGGCTCGCATCAAGGAAAAGCTGTCGTTCAAGAAGTAAGCCAACGAGAGTCAGCTATTATCGAAAGCGCAAGGCGTATGCCTTGCGCTTTTTTTTTTCGAAGAGGTATTGGCGCGCCAGAGCCGTGGCGCGCAGAATGCCGGCAGGTTTTCGATGAGGTCAGTCCATGACGGATGTCGCTGCGGCGATCGACGCTTTTCTCGACCATCTCTGGCTCAATGATGGCCTTGCGCGCAATACGCTGGCCGCCTATCGCCGCGATCTGGAAAAACTCGCCCTGCGCCTGCAACAGGTGGGCGGCGACCTGTTGGCGGCGGATACGGCCGCACTCGAGTCGGCGCTGCTGTTGCATGCCGACGATGAAAAGCCGGCGACCCGGGCACGTTTGCTCAGCGCGGCACGGCGTTTTTTTCAGCACCAGATACAGCTTGGCGCGCGCAGCGACGACCCGTCGGCACGCATGGCATCGCCGCGGCTCGGTCGACGACTGCCGAAAACCTTGTCAGAGGCGAATGTCGAGGCATTGCTCGATGCGCCCGATGTCGGCACGCTGCTTGGCTTGCGCGACCGCTGCCTGCTCGAGGTACTGTATGCGACCGGATTGCGGGTGTCCGAGCTGGTCGGTCTGACCTTGTTGCAGCTTGACCTGATCAGCGGGCTCGTCAAGACGGTAGGGAAGGGTAACAAGGAGCGCCTGGTGCCATTGGGCGAGGTGGCTCTCGAATGGCTGCAGCGTTATCTGAGTGAGGCCAGGCCGCACCTTCTCAACGGCGTGCAGAGCGAGCATGTCTTCATCACCCGGCGCAAAGGGCCGATGACCCGGCAGATGGCATGGTATCTGATCGTGCGCTATGCAGAACGGGAAGGTTTGCCGAAACTGAGCCCGCATACCCTGCGCCACGCGTTTGCCACGCATATGGTCAACCATGGTGCCGATTTGCGCGTCGTACAACTGCTGCTTGGTCATGCCGATATTTCCACTACACAGATCTATACCCATGTGGCGCGCGAGCGGCTGCGCCAGCTGCATGCACGCCACCATCCACGCGGTTGAACAAAAAACGGCCAGCGGCAAGGCCGCTGGCCGTTGATGCATCACATCGTCCGGATCAGAGTGATTCGGCGATTTCTTCCTGATTGAACTGCAGTTCCACCTTGCCGTCCTGTCCGACGGTGACGGTCACTTCGCCCCCATCGGCGAGACGGCCGAACAGCAACTCGTCGGCCAGCACCTTGCGAATGGTGTCCTGGATCAGGCGGGCCATCGGCCGCGCACCCATCTGCGGGTCGAAGCCGTTTTTCGCCAGGAAGGTACGCAACTCGTCGGTGAAGTGGATTTCGACCCGTTTTTCCGCCAACTGGTGTTCCAGCTGCATGAGGAACTTGTCGACGACCTGCAGGATGACGTTCTCGTCGAGCTTGCCGAACGAAATGGTCGCATCGAGTCGGTTGCGGAATTCCGGGCTGAACTGACGCTTGATGTCAGCCATCTCATCGCCCGCCGCCCGCTCGTTGGTAAAGCCCATGCTTGGCTTCGACAGCGATTCGGCACCCGCGTTGGTGGTCATGATGATCACCACGTTGCGGAAATCCGCCTTGCGGCCGTTGTTGTCGGTCAGCGTCCCGTGATCCATGACCTGCAGCAGCACGTTGTAGATGTCCGGGTGCGCTTTTTCGATTTCGTCGAGCAATAGCACCGAATACGGATGCTTGGTGACCGCCTCGGTCAGCTGCCCGCCCTGTTCGAAGCCGACATAGCCGGGAGGCGCGCCGATGAGCCGCGAAACGGCATGGCGTTCCATATACTCAGACATATCGAAGCGAACAAGCTCTACTCCAAGCACATAAGCGAGCTGCCGTGCGACCTCGGTCTTGCCCACACCGGTCGGACCGGAAAACAGGAAGGCGCCGATCGGTTTTTGCGGGTTGCCCAGGCCGGAGCGAGACATCTTGATCGCCGTTGCCAGCGCCTCGATGGCCTTGTCCTGACCGAACACCACGTTTTTCAGATCGCGGTCGAGGTTGCGCAGCACATTCTTGTCGCTACTCGAGACGGTCTTGGCCGGGATGCGGGCGATCTTGGCGACGATTTCCTCGATTTCCGACTTGTTGATGATTTTCTTCTGCCGCGACTTGGGCAGAATCTTCTGTGCCGCGCCGGCTTCGTCAATGACGTCGATGGCCTTGTCGGGCAGATGACGGTCGTTGATATAGCGGGCGGCCAACTCGGCGGCGGTCGCCAGCGCACTGACGGTGTAGCGCACGCCGTGGTGCGATTCGAAGCGCGACTTGAGCCCCTTGAGGATTTCCACCGTCTGTTCGACCGTCGGTTCGGAGATGTCTATCTTCTGGAAGCGGCGCGACAGCGCGTTATCTTTCTCGAAGATGCCGCGGAACTCGTTGTAGGTGGTTGCGCCGATGCAACGCAGATTGCCGTTCGACAATGCCGGCTTGAGCAGGTTGGACGCATCCAGCGTGCCGCCCGATGCCGCGCCCGCACCGATGAGGGTGTGGATCTCGTCGATGAACAGGATTGCGTGCGGGTCGTCGGTCAGTTGCTTGATCACCGCCTTGAGCCGTTGCTCGAAGTCGCCGCGATACTTGGTGCCGGCCAGCAGCGCGCCCATGTCGAGTGCGTAGACGGTGGCGCTTTCCAGCACCTCCGGCACCTCGTGATTGACGATCCTGCGTGCCAGACCCTCGGCGATGGCTGTTTTGCCGACACCGGCCTCGCCGACCAGCAAGGGGTTGTTCTTGCGCCGGCGGCAGAGCGTCTGCACGGTGCGTTCAAGTTCGAGCTCACGGCCGATCAGCGGATCGATCTTGCCGTCGCGGGCGAGCGCATTGAGATTCTGCGTGTAGTTTTCCAGCGCGCCGCCAGCCTGCGTCGCGTTTTCTTCGCCATCGCCTTCGGCGTTGTCGCGCGCTTCGTTCGGCTGTTGCTGCGAGCGCTGCTTGGTGATGCCGTGCGAGATGAAGTTCACCACGTCCAGGCGCGAAATGCCCTGCTGATGCAGGTAATACACCGCATGCGAATCCTTCTCGCCAAAAATGGCGACCAGGATGTTGGCCCCCGTCACTTCCTTCTTGCCGGACGACTGCACATGCAGGATCGCGCGCTGGATCACGCGCTGGAAGCCCAGCGTCGGCTGGGTTTCCACCTCGGTCTCGCCCGGGACGGTTGGGGTATGTTCGTCGATGAAATCGGTCAGCTGTTTCTTGAGCTGATCCAGATTGGCTCCGCAGGCGCGCAGGACATCGGCGGCCGACGGGTTGTCAATCATGGCAAGCAGCAGGTGTTCGACACTGATGAATTCGTGCCGTTTACGCCTGGCGTCCATGAAGGCCATGTGCAGGCTTACTTCGAGCTCTTGGGCAATCATCAGTTTTCCTCCATCACGCATTGGAGCGGATGCTGATGCACTTTCGCGAAGTGCAACACCTGCTCAACCTTTGTTGCAGCCACATCTTTGGTATAAATGCCACAAACGCCGTGGCCCTGCGTATGTACCTGAAGCATTATTCTAGTCGCTTGTTCCCTGTCTTTATGAAAGAACAGCAGAAGAATCTGCACGACAAAATCCATCGGTGTGAAATCGTCATTCAATAACAGCACCTTATACATCGGCGGCGGGGTGGTGCGCTCTGTTGACGCCAGTTTTTCTGCGTCTTCCTTGTACTGCGTAGACATGTCGGCCTTCGGCAAATTCGCTACTTACTACAATTTTGGTTCCGCCACGGTTTTTTTCAAGTGGCTTGCTGAATCGTTTACTTACGACTTGACGCTTTGGCACCGGTTGAGTAGAAATGCACGAAGGTGCTTGGCTTAACCGTATAGCATTAAGTTCGGTTGTGCCTTTGTTGTTCGGCCTCACCAGCCTGTTAATGCAAGGAAGTGAAATGGCAACTGGTACCGTCAAGTGGTTCAGCGACGCGAAGGGCTACGGCTTCATTACCCCCGATGACGGGGAAGGTGATCTGTTTGCCCACTTTTCGGCCATCAACGTGCAAGGCTTCAAGTCCCTCAAAGACGGGCAACGCGTAAGCTTTGACATCGTGTCGGGTGAAAAGGGCAAGCAGGCCGCAAACATCCAAGCAATTTGATTTTCCTTCTGTACGAATTCGGGCGACCGGCCAGTGATCTGGCGACTTCCCGAATTTATCGATGAACCCGCCAAAAGCGGGTTTTTTCTTGTCCGTCTGCGGCTGTTCCTGGGTCGATTCCACCCGATTTTTTCTCGTACAAGTGCCATTTTGCCACGCATTCGGGTGCCTTTTTGTGGCATTTTTTTGCGTTTTTGGATTAATGCCTTCGGCATTGTGCCGGTGCAGCATGGACGGACGCCAATATCCTGTTCGGCATTGTGGTTATGTCGTTTGGTAATTAAAAAAATTTCAATATAAACAATGTATTGTGTGTGTGACGTGCGGCAAAGCGATTAAGCTAATTCTTATTTTCTTGTGGCTTCTTATGAAGGCGTCTGTGCGTTTTTGCCTGGCATAGTGGGTAAGTTTCACTTAATTAGTGATTCATAATTAATTTATTTTTTGTTGTCTTGAAGCGGCCTACACTTCGCTTCGTGCTCGAACAAGCACTCCTCGAAATGAAAAGCACAACAACTGCCCGATTGCGCGCAACAAAGGTGCCGCAGCGGGAGGTCGTCAGCTTGAACTCGCTTTCGTGAGAAACAGAAAAGGCACAGACCGCAAGGTACTGATAAGCCTAAACCCTGAGGTACTTGAAGACTATGACAGCAACACCCAAAAAAATCGGCCTGCTCGCCTGCATTGGCGTCGTAGCCGGCAACATGATGGGTAGCGGTATTGCCCTCTTGCCCGCCAACCTGGCCCACATCGGTTCGGTATCGATCTGGAGCTGGGTCATCTGCATGTTCGGTGCCATGTGCCTGGCCTATGTCTATGCGCGCCTCGGCACCGTGAATCCGCAGCAGGGCGGTCCGATCGCTTATGCCGGCGAAGTGTCGCCGGCCTTCGGTTTCCAGACCGGCGTGCTCTACTACCACGCCAACTGGATCGGCAACCTGGCCATCGCCATCACCGGCGTCGCCTACATGTCGACCTTCTTCCCGATTCTGAACCAACCGTGGCCGGCCACCATCGCGTCGGTGGTCATTGTTTGGATCTTCACCTTCGTCAACCTGCTGGGCGGCAGCTGGGTCAGCCGTCTGACCTCGATGGGCCTGATCCTGATCCTGATCCCGGTCGTACTGACCGCGACCATGGGCTGGGGCTGGTTTGACGTCCACACCTACATGGCCAACTGGAACACCTCCGGCAAGACCGACAGCTCCGCGATGGTCAGCGCCGTGATCCTCTGCCTGTGGGCCTTCGTCGGTGTTGAATCGGCGTCCGTCTCCACCGGTTTGGTCGAAAATCCGAAGCGTACCGTTCCGCTCGCCACCATGCTCGGCACCGGTCTTGCCGGTCTGGTCTACATCGCGTCGACCCAGGCCATCAGCGGCATGTTCCCGGCCAAGGAAATGGCTGCCTCGGGTGCGCCGTTCGCGCTGGCAACCAGCCACATGTTCGGTTCGTGGGCTGCTCCGCTGGTCTCCGCATTTGCCGCATTCGCCTGCTTCACCTCGCTGGGCTCGTGGATGATGCTGGTCGGCGAAGCCGGCCGCCGTGCTGCCGCTGACGGCAACTTCCCGGCCATCTATGGCAAGACCGACGCCAAGGGCGTTGCCCGCGCCGGCCTGCTGCTCGCTTCGGTGAAGATGACCGCGCTGCTGGTGCTGCTCAACGTGTTTGCCGGTACCGGCAATGCATCGGGTCTGTTCAACCAACTGACCTCGATCGCCGTACTGCTGACCCTGCTGCCGTATTTCTACTCGTGCGTAAACCTGATCCGCTTTGAAGGCATGACCACCAAGAGCGTGGTCAGCATGATCGCCTGCGTGGTCGGTGCTGCCTTCTGCCTGGTTGGCCTGGCCGGTGCCGATGCCACCCCGCTGATGGGCACCTTCCTGGTGTCGCTGATCATTCTGATGTTCTATGCCCGCAAGATGGGTCAACGACAAGCCGCCGACGTCAAGGCTTCCGCCTGATCGCCGACGCAAAGAGCTGTCATCCGGCCGGGCTTGTCCGGTCGGGTGCTGTAAACCCAAGAAAGGGACTTTTTTATGAAAACCATTCTGATTCTGACGAGCGGTAACGCTCCGCAGTTCAAGGTCGAACCGATGCAGGAACTGCACTCGGTCTTGGCCAACGAAGGCTACGAGGTTGTCTATCCGGACACCAAGGGCGACGTTCTGAAGATGATCGAGCAGAATCCGCGCGTTGCGGCGGTACTGTTCGACTGGGACGACTTCGGTCTCGAACTGTGCAGCGAAATCAGCAATCTGAATGAAAAGCTCCCGCTGTTCGGCTTTGCCAACCAGAACACCGTTCTGGACGTGTCGCTCACCGAGCTGCGCCTGAACCTCAATTTCTTCGAATACCACATGGGTCAGGCCGACGACATCTTCGTCACCATTCGCCAGGGGATCGAACACTACGTCGACGACATCATGCCTCCGTTCACCAAGGCACTGTTCAACTACGTCGACAGCAACAAGTACACCTTCTGCACCCCGGGTCACCTGGGCGGCTCGGCCTTCCTGAAGAGCCCGGTCGGCAGCGTGTTCTACGATTTCTACGGCCCGAACGTATTCAAGGCCGACGTTTCGGTATCGATGCCGGAACTGGGCTCCCTGCTTGACCACTCCGGTCCGCACAAGGAAGCCGAAGAGTACATCGCCAAGGTCTTCAACGCGACCAACAGCTATATCGTTACCAACGGCACCTCGACCGCCAACAAGATCGTCGGCATGTTCGCGGCACCGGCCGGCAGCACCATCCTGGTCGACCGTAACTGCCACAAGTCGCTCACCCATCTGATGATGATGAGCAACGTGACCCCGATCTACTTCCGTCCGACGCGTAACGCCTACGGCATCCTGGGCGGCATTCCGAAGAGCGAATTCACCCGCGAAGTGATCGAAGAAAAGATCGCCGAAACGCCGAACGCCACCTGGCCGACCTATGCCGTCGTGACCAACAGTACCTACGACGGCCTGCTGTACAACACCGAGTGGATCAAGAAGACCCTCGACGTCAAGCACATGCACTTCGACAGCGCCTGGGTTCCGTACACCAACTTCAGCCCGATCTACAAGGGCAAGTATGGGATGAGCGGCGAAACCGTTCCGGGCAAGGTCGTCTACGAAACCCAGTCGACCCACAAGCTGCTGGCAGCCTTCTCGCAAGCCTCGATGATCCACATCAAGGGCGAAGTCGATCATGAAACCTTCAACGAATCGTTCATGATGCACACCTCGACGTCGCCGCAATACGGCATCGTGGCTTCGACCGAAATCGCCGCGGCGATGATGAAGGGCAACACCGGCCGCCGCCTGATCGAAAACTCGATCGAACGCGCACTGAACTTCCGCAAGGAAATCAAGAAACTGCGTGAAGAAACCAAGGGCTGGTTCTTCGACGTATGGCAACCGGACACCATCGACGGTCCGGATTGCTGGCCGCTGAAGCCGACCGATGGCTGGCACGGCTTCAAGAACATCGATGCCGACCACATGTACCTCGACCCGATCAAGGTCACCATCCTCACCCCGGGGATGAGCAAGCAAGGCACGCTGGAAGAAACCGGTATCCCGGCCTCGATCGTTTCCAAGTACCTGGACGACCACGGCATCGTGGTTGAAAAGACCGGCCCGTACAACCTGCTGTTCCTGTACTCGATCGGTATCGACAAGTCGAAGTCGCTCAAGCTTCTGCGCACGCTGACCGAATTCAAGCGCGGTTACGACCTGAACCTGAAGGTCAAGAGCATGCTGCCGAGCCTGTACCACGAGCACCCGGCCTTCTACGAAGAAATGCGCATCCAGGACCTGGCGCAAGGCATCCACAAGCTGATGCGCAAGTTCAACCTGCCGGAAATGATGTACCACGCCTTCGAAGTGCTGCCGCAACAAGACATGACGCCGCACCAGGCCTTCCAGCTCGTGCTGAAGGACCAGACCGAAGAAGTGTATGTCGAAGAGCTGGTTGGTCAGGTCAACGCCAACATGATCCTGCCGTACCCTCCGGGCGTACCGCTGGTTCTGCCGGGCGAAGTGATCACCGAAGACAGCGTTGCGGTGCTCGACTTCCTGCTGATGCTGATCGAAGTCGGCAAGCACTACCCGGGCTTCGACACCGACATCCACGGTGCTTACAAGCAAGAAGACGGCCGCTACAAGGTCAAGGTTCTCAAGCGCAGCTAAGCGTCAACCTTCCCCCCGTGGTTATCCTGGGCTGATGCCCGAGAATATTTAGCCACGATCAAGCCCACCTTGTTTTACAAGGTGGGCTTTTTATTGTCCGGCCCCGATCGTAATCAGTCAGGGCGTGACGGAATACGGCAAATCGATATCTGGCCGGTCGCAGCAAAAATGGCGGTGCAATTGGCAGAAAAGACGTGCCAGCCAAATGGATTGCATCGTCCCCACCTTGATATTTGCGTGTGCATTCCCTCGCAAACCCCGCGCCCCGGCCCAATTCACCATGACATATCGGACAGGTCATGCCGCACCCTGCCGCAGGATCCGCCTGTCGCGACCATGCGCGCGGCGGCGGAAGCATCGAGGCTTTCCGGCAACGAAACCTGCAACATCCCGTTTGGGTGAATGTTTTATATTGCGGCGGGATGATTTGCCGCATAAATCATGCGCAATTCAAAAACGAAGCCATATCGATAAAAGCAAGGTCCTGAACAAATTAATCGAAACCACGCTCGCGATAATTAAAAAGGACATTTGTTATTTTTAATGACTTTAATCTAACCATAATTGTCTCCCGGCCGGGGATATCCAGGTTGCGTTCGTCGCAACGACGGAAATCAAACACAGCGGTTTTTATTCCGACAAGCCGTATTCCGACGCATGCGCCCAAACATTGCATGCGATGTTTTCCTCAAAGGAGAAAATGGAATGTTTGCCAAGCAACACCCCGTAGCACTACTCCTCATGACCGGCCTGTGCGGCGCCGCCGCCCATGCCGGCACAGGCTGGGTCCCCACCAAGACGCAAGGCTACCCGCTCGGCAGCGCGCGCCTGGCCGCGCAGGATGCCGGCGCAACAATTGCCGGCCAAAGTGTGCACGTTGTCGTCAGCCTCAAGTTGCGCAACAAGGCGCAACTGGATGCGCTCACCCGCAGCATGCAGCTCGATGTCGGCAAACGCCCGTTGAGCGATGCCGAATTCATGAGCCGCTACGCGCCGACCGCGGCGCAGGTCCAGGCGGTGGTCACTCACCTGCGAAACAGCGGCTTCCGCAATATCAACGTGGCCGCCAACCGCATGCTGGTGAGTGCCGATGGCAGCGCCGCCAGTGTCAAAATCGCCTTCCGTACCGCGCTGCACAATTACAACATCACAGGACGCATCGCCTACGCCAATGTTTCCACCGCGCAGGTGCCGAGCCATCTGGGCGACATCGTACTGGCGGTGCAGGGGCTGCAAACCGTGCATCGTTTCCATACCACGCTGGTGCGCCCCGGATCCGGTCGCATGGATCCGTCGACCAGCCACGCGCCGACCGACTTTCCCACCATCTACAATGCCGATAGCCTGCCATCGGCCAGCAAGACCACGGTGGGCATCATCGCGGAAGGCGATCTGAGCCAGACGCTGCAAGACCTGCGCGCCTTCACCAGCAGCGCCCGCTACAGCAAGGTCGCCACCAAGGTGATCAATGCCGGCGATGCCTCTTCCGATACCGACGGCACCGTCGAATGGAACCTGGATAGTCAGGACATCGTCGCAGCGGCAGGCGGTGCGCTGCGTCAGCTGAATTTCTACGTGGCGACCTCGATGGACAACGGCGACATTACCGCGGCCTACAACAGCGCAGTCAGCGATGGCTCGGCCAAAGTGGTCAACGTCTCTCTGGGCGAATGTGAAAACGATGCGCAAAGCGACGGCACCATCGCCTCCAACGACCAGATCTTCCAGAGTGCGGTGGCCAAGGGGCAGACCTTCTCGGTGTCCACCGGCGATTCCGGCTCCGCCGAGTGCGGTGACGGCGCCACCGGTCAGAGCTATCCGGCGGTCTCGCCATATGTGATCGCGGTGGGGGGCACCACGCTGACCACCAAGGGCAAGGTGTACCAATCGGAAACCACCTGGAGCGAGACCGGCGGCGGCCCCAGCGTGACCGAAAGCGCGCCCGACTGGCAGGTCGGCGCCGGCGTGCTGACCATCAACCCCGGTCAGCGCGGCGTGCCGGATGTGGCCTTCGACGCCGACCCGGATACCGGCGCCAACGTGCTGGTGGAGGGCAGCGTGCAGACGGTTGGCGGCACCAGCCTGTCCGCGCCGCTGTTCACCGGCTTCTGGGCACGGATCCAGTCGGCCAACGGCAACAGGCTCAACTCGCCGGGCGCCTCGATGTACAAATACTTCAAGGCCAACCCGTCGCTGTATAACAATATCGCCGACGACAGCAGCAACGGCGACTATCAGGCGACGCCCGGCTGGAACTACACCACCGGCTGGGGCAGCCTGAAGGTCTCCAACCTCAATGCCTTCATCAAGAAGACGCCGGGTTTCTGACGCTTGATGGGCCCAACGCAGACCGCCCCGGCCTATCGGGGCGGTTTTGCCGCGCTCAGGCGCGCCAGCGCCTGCAATAGCCTTCCAGCCGGCTCAGCGCGCCATCCAGCAGCAGCGCGCAGACGGTGAGCAGCACAATGCCGGCCAGCACCGCATTGATGTCGAACACGCCCTCTGCCTGCAGTATCAGGTAACCGATGCCGCGCGCCGACCCCAGATACTCGCCGACCACGGCGCCGACGAACGCCATGCCCACCGCGCTGTGCAAGCTGGAAAACAGCCAGCCGGCCGCGGCCGGGACATGCAGGCGCCAGACCAGCTGCCGGCGGCTGGCGCCGAGCATGCGCAGGTTGGCGATCCACTCCGGCGGCGTTTCCCGCACCCCCTGATAGACATTGAAAAACACCACAAAGAACACCAGGCTGGCGCCCAGCGCCACCTTGGACCAGATGCCGAGGCCGAACCAGAGCGAAAAGATCGGCGCCAGAATCACGCGCGGCATGACGTTGGCCGCCTTGATATAGGGGTCGGCGATCGCCGCCGCCAGGCGGTCGATGCCCAGCCACAGGCCGGCGAGCAGGGCGGCGCTGGTGCCGAGCAGAAAGGCGAGAGCGGTCTCCGCCAGCGTGGTGGCCAGATGCGGATAAATGCTGCCGTCGCCGAACCAGGCGAGCAGCTGACGGCCCACCGCGAGCGGGGAGCCGAAAAAGAAGCCCGGCAGCCATTGCCATGCGGTGGCGAAATGCCAGCCGGCCAGCAAGATCAGCAACAGCGCGAGTTGGCGGCCGCGGATGAACAAGGCGTCGCGCGTCATGGTGCGCCCCCCGTGTCGGCCTGCAACCCATGCCACAGCGCCTGGTACAACTGCTGAAAGGCGGGCTCATGGCGGATCTGCGGCCATTGCCGCGGGCGCGGCAACGGATTGTCGAAGCAGGCACGCACCCGGCTGGCCGGCGCGGCAGACAGCAGTACGATACGGTCGGCGAGCAGCATGGCTTCCTCCAGATCATGGGTGACGAACAGCGCGCTGCAACCCTCTTCGCGCCACAAGACCTGCAGCAGCTCGCCCATGCGCAGCCGCGTCTGCGCGTCGAGTGCCGCAAACGGCTCGTCCAGCAGGATCAGCTGCGGCCGCAGGATCAGCATCTGCGCCAACGCCACCCGGCGGCGCATGCCGCCCGACAGCTGATGCGGGTAATGGCGCGCGAACGGCAGCAGGCCGACCTTGTCGAGCCAGTGCCTGCCCTGGGTGCGCGCCGCCTTGCTGTCCATATGGCGCAAGCGCAGGCCGAGGGTGACATTGTCGAGCAGCGTGGCCCAGGGCAGCAGCACATCGCCCTGAAACAGATAACCGGCGTACGGATTCAGACCGGTCAGCGGCTGGCCGAAAATGTCGATCGTGCCCGCCGCCGGCGTGGCAAGGCCGGCCAGACAATCAAGCAGCGTCGATTTGCCGCTGCCGCTCGGACCGACCAACGCGACGAACTCGCCGGCATGGATCGACAGCGACAGCCCGACCAGCACCTGGTGCTGGCTGCCATCCGGCGTGCGGTGCGCAAAATCGAGCGCTTCGATCCGGACCGCGGCGCTTGCGCTCACCGCCGCGACACCGGCGGCAGCGTCTGGCGGGCTACGTCGACAAAGCGGTTGTCAAAGGTCTGCGCCAGATCGATGTCGGTCGCGGCGAGCTGCGGATTGACGCTCTGCAAGGCTTGCAGCACCCGTCGGCTGGACGGCAGCGAAAAGCGCCCGTCCAGGCTGTAACTGCCGTGATTGCTGGCGAGCGCCTGCAGGTAGAGCGCCTTGCCCTGGGCGTAATAAGACGGCGGCAGCGCCGCGACGATCTCGTCCGGCGTGGCCTGCGCGAGCCAGTGCAGCGCCATTACCATGGCGTTGGCCAGCGCCTGTACCGTGCGCGGATTCTGCGCGATGAATTGCGCGCTGCTGTAGAGTGCCGCCGACAGGTAGTCGCCGTCATAGACAGACTTGCTGCCGGCGGAGGTGCGGGTATCGAAGCGGATCTGTGCGCTGCCCTGACGTTCGAGCAAGGTGGTGGTCGGGTCCACGCTGACCAGTGCGTCGATCTCGCCCTTTTGCAAGGCCGCCACCGCGCCGGCTCCGCTGCCGACGCCGATGACCGATACGGCGTTCGGCGTCAGGCCGTTACGCCTGAGCAGCATGTTGAGATACATCTGCGTTGCCGAACCCGGTGCGCTGATGCCGATCTTCATGCCCTGCAGATCGCGTACGGCATGAACCTTGCCGGCAAGATCGCTGCGCACGGCGAGCGCCATGCCTGGCAGCGTGCCCTCGAGTGCAAAGGCGACCAGCCGCTGCCCCTTGGCCTGCATGCTGATCGTATGTTCGTAGGCGCCGGAGACCACGTCGCTGCTGCCGCCGAGCAGCGACTGCAGCGCTTTCGCGCCGCCGGCGAAATCGACGATGGAGACATCCAGTCCCTGCGCCTTGAAAAAGCCCTTTTGCTGCGCAATGGTCAACGGCAGATAGTAGAGCAGCGCCTGGCCGCCGACGGCGAGCACCAGCCTGGGTTTTTCCGGCGCCGGGACGGTTTGGGCGCTGGCCTGGACGCAGGCGAACAGCGCGACGATCAATACCCATTTCTTCATAGGCTCACCATCTTGGTAGGAGAGAAGATTTAACGGGTATTGAGCGTGGCGCCGGCGGTGAAGTTCCTCGTACGGGTACGGATAGTCGTGGCCTGCGCTCAGTGCGCGGGCTGTTTGTTGTAGGCGACCAGGAAGTCGAGCAGCGCCTGCAGCTCGGAGCCGACGTACTTGTCGTTATGCACGGCAATGCAGAAGGTGCGGAAGAAGCGGTCCTGCATCGGCAGCGCCTGCACCTGCCGATGGGCGACCGCGTCCTCGGCGGCGATCTTCGACACGAAGGCGAGGCCTATGCCGTGCGCGACCGAATTGATGATCGCTTCGGTGGCGTTGACTTCCATGGCCAGATGCTGGTGCTTGAGTTTCTGGCCGATATAGAAATCGAACTGCTCGCGGCTACCCGAGCCCAATTCGCGCACCACCCAGAACTGCTCGTCCAGGTCGGCGATCGCCAGCGAGCCGGTATGGCCGAGCACCATGTCGGGCGGCGCGATGACGATCATCTCGTCGTTGATCCAGGGGATCTTGTGCAAGGTCACATCCTGCACCTCGTTCTCGACGATGATGATGTCCAGCTCGGTGGTTTGCAGCTTGGCGCACAGATTGGCGGTGCCGTCGATGCAGAACGACGGGTAACCAGCGTTAGTGTCCAGATGAAACTGATGCAGGATGCCGGGCAACAGATAGTTGCCGATGGTCTTGGTAGTGCCGATCTTGATGTTCTTGTAGTTTTCGAAATCGCTGCTGAAGAAATTTTCTATCTGGTTGATACGCTGGATCAGCTCGTCGATGTATGGCAGCAGCTTCTTGCCGTCGGCGTTGAGGATCAGACGATTGCTGACGCGGTGAAACAGCTTGCGGCCGAACTGCCGCTCCAGTTCCTGCAAGGTCTGCGAGACGGCGGGTCGTGTCAGGAAAAGCTTTTCCGAGGCGTTGGCGATGGACCCCTCCTGGGCGACTGCCAGCAATGCGCGCAATTGTCTGATAGTGATGTTCATAAGCACATTTCTAAAAATAGAAATAAAGAAGCCGAAATCGTATTCTTAAACGATAAGCAAATACAGGGAAGTTGCCAGTCATACGGCGAACCATGCGTTGCGCAACATGGTGCGCAGGCCGGGTGGGGTAGTGGCCTGTCCGGTGCTCGCGGGGGGCCGCTTCCGGACGGTAATGCACAAGCATTAATTATATCATTATTTTATTAACAATACTTCAGCTGCGCGCGCTGTGTCCGCGAGCAAGCCCTTGTTTTTGGCAGGGAAAACGGTTATTTCGCCTGCTGCGCTGCGCAATAATGCGTGTGGCCGTGCGCGGTGGATGGTGGTGTGGGCTTGTTTTTCCGAGTGTTTTGGCGACATTTTCTGATTCTCGTCGTGGTCGGCGTTTCTGACTTGTCTGGGTTTGGTGTGTCGGGGTAGGGTGGCGGGCATGTGGTCGGTCGTGATCACATGAGGCGCGGGCCGGAGGTGGTGACACACCGCCGGCCCGCTAACCAGACCAACTCATCATAGGAGTTAGCCATGGCTAAAGCCAATGGTAGTGCCACCGGCACGTCCGCAGCAATGTCCCCTTACGCTCAACAGCAGTTGTTCGCACTGTTATCCACCCTGATGGCGCCGCGCGAAGCGGCGCAGCCCGATGGCCTGTGCCAGTTGATCGTCGACGGCAGTCTGCCGTGGACGGTACTGCCGCGGGTCGACGGCGCTTCGTGGTGCTATCTGTCCAGACCTGCCGTGGCGCAGCAGTACGGCAACTGCCTGTTGTTGCATGCTGCGTGAGGGGATTCAACCGGAGGGCGGGGGCCGCAAGGCCCTCGTCGCAGCGTGCTGACCAGGCCTTTGGCGGGACGGTTTGGGGCCGTCGCCTCCTTCGAGCTGGCGCAAGGCGTCGGCCGACGGCCCCAAACCGCCTCGTGCGCGTGGCCTCGCTTCGGGCGAAATGCTTGTTCAATATCGCGCAGATCTTGCCCGGAGAAGGTGGCAGCCGGGACCGACGCCTTGCGTAGCGTGAAGGAGGGCACGGCTGCCACCTTCTCCCCGCCACGGCCCCCCGATCCAATGTGCGGCGGTCCGGTTACGTGTTGGTCATCAGCCTGTGACGGGGGCCGCAATGAACCGACCCCCGTCTGGCGCTCAGAACGCCGCGCCGTTGGCGCGCAGGTAGGCCTTCAGTTCATCGAACGAGATGCTGCCGCGGTGTTGCCGGTCGATGGCGTCGAAATGATTCGCCACGAAACCGAAGCCGGCCTGTTGCGCCTGCTGGCGGCTGATGCGGCCGCTCTGTTCGCGGTCGGCCTCGTTGAACTTCTGCCGCAGTTTGCCCAGCGCCTGCTTCTGCAGGCTGCTGCCGCTGGTTTGCGGCTGCAGGCCCATGGCGCGCGCATGCGCCTTGACCCGCGACGGCACATAGGGGTCGCCGAGCTGGGCCATGCCGGCGCGCGTCGTTGGCACGGCGGCCTGGCCGTCGAGGCTCCAGGCGAAGCCGATGACGGCGAGCAGCGCGAACAACAAGGTGGAGGCGGTCAAAGATTTCATCGTGATCCTCATGAGGTGAACGTCACAGCTTGCGTGCATAGAAATTGACCAGATCGTGCTTCATCGGCGCACGCGACGGGTCGTTGAGGTAGGTCATGTGCCCGCCCGGATAATGGCGGATCTCCAGCCCTGCGATCGGACCGAGCCGGCCCAGATCCTGTTCGGTGACGTAAAACGGCGTGGCCAGATCGTGGTAGCCGTTGATCGACAGCACTTTCAGCTTCGGATTGAGGTATAGCGCCGTCGCCAGGTCGGGGATGGTGTCCGGCATCGCCAGCCCGTCATGGCTCCACACCCAGTTGTTGATCGCATCGTCGTTGCTGACGTTGTAGCTCGCCACCGTGCTGTATTTCAGCGTGTGCGGCAGGTAGTCGCTCAGGCGGTCGGTGAACGGCTGCGAAATCAGCGTATCCGATGGGTCGCCGTCGGCGGCGAGCGGGCTGCCGTTGGCGGCCATGACGCGCGTGTCGTAGCGGCCGAGCAGATAACCGGGCAATAGATTGCTGCGGAACGTGGTCTCGTCCAGATTGAAGGTGTTCTCCCACAGCGCAGCCGGATAGCCGGTGTTCAGATACAGCTGCGTCAGCAACTGTGATGGCGGCGGCGTCTGCGTCTTCTGATAGGCGCGCAGCGCCGGCTCGAACATGCCGCTCGCCAGCTCGCGGTTATGGTCGATGAACGGCGGTATCGTCGGCGGCGGTGGCGTCACCATCTTGAAGAAGGCGCCGGTGGCCGCGTAGGTCGGGATGAAGCTGCCATAGGAGCCGCTGTTCATGTCGGCGTTGGCGTTGTAGTTGAGGATCGACGATTGCAACACGATGCCGTCGAGCCGGATCCCGGCCATCTCCAGCTGCTTGGCCAGCACGTCGGTGCGCGGTGTGCCGTAGGACTCGCCGAACAGGTATTTGGGCGAGGCGATGCGCTGGTTGACCTGCAGATAGCGGCTGATGAAATCGCGAAACACGCCGGCGTCGGCATCCACGCCCCAGAAGGTCTGGTTGGTGTTGGGGCTGATCGCTTCCGACAGACCGGTGCCGACCGCATCGACGAAGACCATATCGGTGGTGTCGAGCAGACTCTGCTTGTTGTCGACAAACGGGAACGGCTGCTTTGCGTTCGTCGCCGGGTCGCCGGTGACGATGCGTTTCGGCGCATAGGAGCCCAGATGCAGCCAGAGCGAAGCCGAGCCAGGTCCGCCGTTATAGAAAAACGTCACCGGGCGTTTTTCCGCTGTCTGGCCATCGGCGGTATAGGCGACGTAAAACATCGTCGCCGCCGGTTTGCCGCTGTGCAGATCGATCGCGGTCAGATGGCCGGCGGTGGCGGTGTAGGCGATTCGCCGGCCGTGCAGCCACAGCTTGCCGTGGCTGACGGCGGCACCCTCGTTGACCTGGGCGAGCTGCAGGCCGTCTTTGGCGCCAAAGCTGTAAGGAGCGGTGTCCTGGTAGGGTTGATCGGCTTTCGCCTGGCCCAGCAGGGCGGCCGGCTGCGCCGCGGATAATGTCGGGGCCAGGCACAGTGCCAGCGCGCACAACCGCGCCGCCCCGCTTGATCTGAAAAGAAAGGTTCGCTTCATCGGCATGTTGCCTTTGTCAAAAATGGATCGGCACTGGCGGCGCCAGTGACCGGTGACGCCGGGTCGGGCCCGGACAAGCGCCGGCGTTGGCCAATATATCCATCTGTGCGCACCAGTCAGACTGGCGGAAAGGCGGGATTCGGGGCGGTTGCGCCTGCCGGCTGGTCTTTCGAACGGCGTGGCGATGGGAACTTGGGCAGGGGGCGGGATGCGCAAACAAAACAGCCCGGCGATCTTGCGATCGGCCGGGCTGCCGTGTGGGTCTGGCGACTGCGCTTACATGCGGGCGATCATTGCGTCGCCGAAAGCCGAGCAGCTGATCTCGTTGGCGCCTTCCATCTGGCGGGCGAAATCGTAGGTGACCTGCTTGTCGGCGATCGACTGTTCCATGCCCTTGATGACCAGATCGGCCGCTTCGGTCCAGCCCAGATGGCGCAGCATCATTTCGGCCGACAGGATCAGCGAACCCGGGTTGACCTTGTCCTGACCGGCATACTTCGGCGCGGTACCGTGGGTGGCTTCGAACACAGCGTACTGATCGGAGATGTTGGCCCCCGGCGCAATGCCGATGCCGCCGACCTGGGCGGCCAGTGCGTCGGACACATAGTCGCCGTTCAGGTTGAGGGTGGCGATGACGTCGTATTCGGCTGGGCGCAGCAGGATCTGCTGCAGGAAGGCGTCGGCGATCGCATCCTTGACGATGATTTCACGGCCGGTCTTCGGGTTCTTGAATGCGCACCACGGGCCGCCGTCGATCGGCTGGGCGCCGAACTCGTTCTTGGCGAGCGCATAGGCCCAGTCGCGGAAGCCACCTTCGGTGAACTTCATGATGTTGCCCTTGTGCACGAAGGTCACGCTCTTGCGATCGTTGTCGATCGCGTAGCGGATGGCGGCGCGCACCAGCCGCTCGGTGCCCTGGCGCGAAACCGGCTTGATGCCGATGCCGGAGGTTTCCGGGAAGCGGATCTTTTTCACGCCCATTTCGTTTTGCAGGAAGTTGATCAGCTTTTTCGCGCCTTCGCTCTCCGCCTGCCATTCGATGCCGGCGTAGATGTCTTCGGTGTTCTCGCGGTAAATGACCATATTGGTCAGTTCCGGGTGCTTGAGCGGGCTGGGCACGCCCTTGAAGTAGCGGACCGGGCGCACGCACTGGTAGAGGTCGAGCTCCTGGCGCAGCGCCACGTTGAGCGAGCGGATGCCGCCGCCGACCGGCGTGGTCATCGGGCCCTTGATCGACACGGAGTATTCTTTCAACGCGGCGAATGTTTCTGCCGGCAGCCATTCGTCCGGTCCGTACAGGCGGGTGGATTTTTCACCCGCATACACTTCCATCCAGTGAATCTTGCGTTGTCCACCGTAAGCCTTGGCAACAGCGGCGTCGATCACCTTGATCATGACCGGCGTGATATCCACCCCGATGCCGTCGCCTTCGATGAACGGAATGATCGGTTGATCCGGTACCGCTTGCCCCGGGACGATTTTTTGGCCTGCGGCGGGTACTTTGATGTGAGATTGGACGCTCATGCCTACTCCATTGTTGTTTGGATGCTGAAGAGAGCGCGCAGAAGCCTGCTGCCGTCTCAAGGCCTTTGGTCTGGGGCGGGAGCGCGGCGCGACCGCGCGGGAGAAAGAGGAAAAAGCGCAGCTTATAGTTATACTCTCTCTCCTTATCCTTGTTATTATCGTGTAATTCCCCCGCATTAGCCAGTCCATGCCAGATCTCATCCTGCTCAACAAGCCGTATGGCGTCATTTGCCAGTTTTCCGATCACGAATTGCATCCGACGCTGAAGGACTACGTAAAGCTTCCCGGCTATTACCCGGCCGGTCGGCTCGATACCGACAGCGAAGGGCTCTTGCTGCTGACCAATGACGGCTCATTGCAGCATCGCATCAGCGATCCGCGCTGGAAATTGCCCAAAACCTACTGGGTACAGGTGGAAGGACTGGCCAGCGACGCCCAGCTGGATGCCCTGCGTGCCGGCGTCGATCTCGGCGATTTCGTCACCCGCCCGGCCCGGGTCGAGCGGCTCGATGCGCCGGCACTGTGGCCGCGCAATCCCCCCATCCGCCAGCGCAAGACGGTGCCCGACAGCTGGCTGGCGCTGACCATCAGCGAAGGCAAGAACCGCCAGGTACGGCGCATGACGGCCAAGGTCGGTCTGCCAACCTTGCGCCTGGTGCGCGTGGCCATCGGTCCGTGGTCGCTCGATGGGCTGGCGCCGGGCGAAATGCACTTGTTGCAGATCAGTCTTGAAGATTTGCCGCGGGTAAAGCATGCTGTTGGCATCGATAATAACGCTGGCCGACGACGGCCGGCGCACCATGGCCAGGGCGGGCCTCGCCGGCGCGGCTGACCGGGCAACCGGCCGGGGCGAGGCGGCCTGACTGCCAGGAAGAGGCAAGCAGATGCAGATCCCCGAGTATTACAATCCGGTCGCACGTGATATTGCGCTGACGCTGATCGCCGGCTTCGACAAGCACTACCGGCTGTTCCGCGACTGCGGGCGCAGCGCGAAGGACTTGTTCGACCGGGCCGACTGGCAGGGCGTGCAAAAGGCCATCCGCGACCGGATCCAGTTCTACGATCAGCGTGTGCGCGAGACCGTCGAGCTATTGCACAGCGAGTTCCATGCCGAGCTGCTCGACGACGAGATCTGGCAGCAGGCCAAGCTCTACTACATCGGCTTGTTGAGCAACCACAAGCAGCCGGAACTGGCCGAGACCTTTTTCAACTCGGTGTTTACCCGCATCCTGCACCGCGATTATTTCAGCAACGATTTCATCTTCCTGCGCCCCGCGATCTCGACCGAGTACATCGAATCGAATCCGCCGTCCTACCGCAGCTATTACCCCAACAGCGCCGGCATCGGCCATGTGCTGCGGCGGATTATCGCCGACTTCGCCTGGAAACAGCCATTCGCCAATCTGCCGCGCGATCTGGGCTGTGTGTTGCGCGCGGCGAGCACGTATCTGAACGGCTGCCTGCCGCGCCGCGAGGCCAATCTGCAGATCCAGGTGCTGTCATCGGCGTTCTACCGCAACAAGACGGCGTACATCTTCGGCAAGGTGATCAACGGCTATACCTCCTATCCGTTTGCCGTCCCGGTGCTGCACGACGCCGAAGGCCGGCTCTATCTCGATACCGTCCTGCTCGAACCCTGGCGCATTGGCGTGCTGTTTTCCTTCAGTCATGCCTACTTCCTGGTCGATATGGAGGTGCCGTCCGGCTATGTGCAGTTTTTGCGCACCATGCTGCCGACCAAGAGCAAGGCCGAGCTCTACACGATGATCGGGCTGCAGAAGCAGGGCAAGAACATCTTCTACCGCGACTTCATCCAGCATCTGCAGCATTCCAACGACAGCTTTATCGTCGCGCCCGGCATCCGCGGGCTGGTGATGCTGGTGTTTACCCTGCCGTCCTATCCGTATGTGTTCAAGCTGATCAAGGATGTATTCGGTGCGACCAAGGAGATCGACCGCGGTACGGTGCGCGCCAAATACCGGCTGGTGAAACGCCATGACCGGGTCGGGCGCATGGCCGATACGCTGGAGTTTTCCAACGTCGCCTTTCCCAAGGCGCGCTTCACCGAGGAGTTGCTCGACGAGCTGCGCCGCCTGGCGCCATCGATGATCGAAGAGGGTGCCGACGAAATCGTCATCCACCACCTCTATATCGAGCGGCGCATGAAACCGCTCAACCTCTATCTGCAAAATGTCAGCGAGGAGGAGCGCGAGCAGGCGATCATCGAGTACGGCAACGCGATCAAGGAACTCGCCACGGCGAATATTTTCCCGGGCGACATGTTGTTCAAGAATTTTGGTGTGACTCGTTACGGGCGGGTGATTTTCTACGACTACGACGAAATCGAGTACATGACCGACTGCAATTTCCGCCGCATTCCGCCGGCGCCGACGCCGGAGATGGAGATGTCAGGCGAGGTCTGGTATCCGGTGGCGAAGAACGATGTCTTCCCCGAGGAGTTCGGCACCTTCCTCCTGGCCGACCCGACGGTGCGCAGCGTGTTCATGCGCCATCACCGCGAGTTGCTCGATCCGGTTTTCTGGCAGGCCAAGCAGCAACGCATTCGCGAGGGGAATATCGAGGATTTTTATCCGTATCCGGAGTCGATGCGCTTCTGCAATTGCTATGCGCATCGCTACCGCTGAAAGGACAACGCGCAGGGCAGTCGGTACGGCGCCGTTGGCGACACCGTGCCGGCTGCCCCCGCCACATCAAGCAAGGCCGGTCGGCGAGCAGATGTGTTCTTCAAAGTAGGCAACCGGGCCGGCGCTGGTCAGCCCGATGTGGAAGCAGCTGCTCAGCGGGAAGGTCTGGCCGGGCAGTTCCGCGGCACGGACCATTTCGAACAGCACTTCCACTTCCTTGAAGTTCTTGGCCAGCAGGGTGTTGCCTTCTATCCAGCGCAGCAGCGTGTCGAGTTGCGGGTGACGGTTGTCGATCGTCAGGTCGCACTCCGGGCAGCTGATCAGGCTGATGGCAGGGGGAATCGCGATGCCGATTTCTGCCAGTTGCTCACGGGCGAATTTGTCGAAACGGCTCAACTGCCGTTTTGCGCGCCGCCGGATGACGGTCAGCGGAATCGCTCCCGTGTCTGCTGCCGGTCCGAAAATATTATGCAGGCCCGAATCCTGGCCTGCTTGCGATGCATGCATTACTCGTTCCTCTCTAAACTAATGTCCATGTCGGGATGTCGGTGCTTCATTCTAGGCAATCGTTTGCGGATTGCCCGGTTTTATTCAAACTTTTGTTTGAGTGAGAACAAAAAATCCAGCGCCTGACGTGGCGAGAGTTCGTTCGGATCGATGTCCTCGAGCATGTCGAGCGCCGGATGCGGCGCGGGTTCGGCCGGTGCGGCGACGGCGAACAGGTCCGGCTGCGCGCAGGCGGCCTGGTTTTCCAGCTCGACCAGATAGCGCTTCGCCTCGCGGATGACGCGCGCCGGCACGCCGGCCAGCTGCGCGACGGCGAGACCATAGCTCTGGCTCGCCGGCCCCTCTTCGACATGATGCAGAAACACGATGCGGTCTTTGTGCTCGACCGCCGACAGATGCACATTGGCCACCGTGCCGTATTCGGCGGCCAGCCGGGTCAGCTCGAAGTAGTGGGTGGCGAACAGGGTGTAGGCCTGGTTTTTCTCGATCAGCGCGCGTGCGATCGCCCAGGCGAGCGCCAGTCCGTCGAAGGTCGAGGTGCCGCGGCCGACTTCGTCCATCAGCACCAGGCTTTCGCTGCTGGCATTGTTGAGAATGTTGGCGGTTTCGGTCATTTCCACCATGAAGGTCGAACGGCCGCCGGCCAGATCGTCCGAGGCGCCGATACGGGTGAAAATGCGGTCGATCGGGCCGATCACCGCCCGTTCGGCCGGCACGAAGCTGCCGATGTGCGCCATCAGCGTGATCAGCGCGGTCTGGCGCATATAGGTCGATTTACCGCCCATGTTCGGTCCGGTGATCAGCAGCAGCTTGCGTGTCAGACCGAGGCAGGTGTCGTTGGCGATGAAGCTGTCCACCTGATCCTCGACCACCGGGTGGCGCCCTTCGAGGATATCGAGCGTCGGCGTGGCGACGAATTCCGGTTCGACATAACCGTGCCGGTCGGCCGATTCGGCCAAGGCGGCGAGCACGTCGACCGTGGCGACCGCGGCGGCCACCCGCTTGAGGGTGGCGATGCTGGCGGCGAGCTGGCCCAGCAAGGCTTCGTAGAGCTGTTTTTCCAGCGCGAGCGAGCGCTCCTGTGCGGAGAGCGCCTTGTCTTCGAATTCCTTCAGTTCCGGCGTGATGTAGCGTTCGGCGTTTTTCAACGTCTGCCGCCGGCGATAGTCGTCGGGCACGTTGTCGGATTGCGCCTTGCTGACTTCGATGTAAAAGCCGTGTACGCGGTTGAATTCGACCTTGAGCGAGGCGATGCCGGAGCGCTCGCGCTCGCGTGCTTCGAGCTTGAGCAGGAATTCGCCGCAGTTGCTCTCGATATTGCGCAATTCGTCCAGCTCGGCCGAATAACCGTGATTGATGACGCCGCCGTCGCGCAGGAAGGTCGACGGCTCGGGCAGGATGGCGCTGCCGAGCAGCTCGATCAGCCCGGTTGCCAGCGGCAGGGCGGCCGCTTCTTCGGCCAAGAGCGTGCTGTCGTCGACCGGCAGCAGCGGGGCGATCTCCTGCAGCCGCGCGAGCGAGTCGCGCAGCGCGGACAGGTCGCGCGGCCGTGCGCTGGCCAGCGCGATGCGCGCGCAGATGCGTTCGATGTCGGCCACTTCGCGCAGCGCCGACAAGATGCCGTCGTGCGCGCCGCCTAGCGCGCGTACCGCTTCGAGGCGGGCGCAGATCAGGCTGTGCCGCCGCAGCGGGTGGTGCAGCCAGTGGCGCAGCTGGCGGCTGCCCATGGTGGTCGAGCAGCGGTCGAGCAGCGAAAACAGGGTGGGCGAGGATTCGCCGCGAATGGTTTCGGTCAGTTCGAGGTTGCGGCGTGTGGCGGCATCCATGCGGATCAGCTCGCGGCTGTCTTCGACCGCCAGCGACAGGATGTGCGCCGGATTGGCGCCCTGGGTCGCCTTGACGTATTCGAGCAGCGCGCCGGCGGCGCCGACTGCCAGCGGCAGGTCTTCGACGCCGAAGCCCGACAGGTCGCGCGTGCCGAAATGGCGCGTCAGCGCCTGTTGGCTCGATTCACTGTCGAACTGCCAGGCCGGCAGCGATTTTTTCGGCAGCGACAGCGTCTCGATGAGCTCGGAACGGAAGTCGTCCGGCAGCAGCAGTTCGGAGGGGCGCAGCCGCTCCAGTTCGCTGGCGAGTTCGGCCGCATCGGTCTGCATGAGCTTGAACTCGCCGCTGGCGAGCGACAGCCAGGCGAGGCCAAGCCGGCCTTTCTGCGCGGTGAGCGCCAGCACCAGTACGTCGCGCTTGTCGTCGAGGAAGGCGGCGTCGGTGACCGTGCCCGGCGTGACGATGCGCGCCACGCGCCGTTCGACCGGCCCCTTGCTCGTTGCCGGATCGCCGAACTGCTCGCAGATGGCGACCGATTCACCCATGCGTATCAGACGCGCCAGGTATTGTTCGGCGGCGTGGTAGGGGACGCCGGCCATCTTGATCGGTGTGCCGGCGCTGGCGCCGCGCGTGGTGAGCGTGATGTCCAGAAGCCGTGCCGCCTTCTCCGCGTCCTCGTAGAACAGTTCGTAGAAGTCACCCATGCGGTAGAAAACCAACTTGTCCGGGTGCTCGCGCTTGATGGCGAGATATTGTTGCATGACAGGGGTGTGTCGGGGTGCGGCTTCCGTCATTGTGTACGACCTTCGGGCTTGCGTATCCGGCATCGGGCCGGGGAATAAAAACGAGCGGCGGGGCGATGGCCCCGCCTGCTCGGAAGTGAGTTGGAATTTTCGCACAGCCGGCGGCGCCGGGCCATAGCCGGCTGCGGCGCCGTGCGTTCAGAAGCTGTGCTGCAGGCCGAGGGCGGTGGTGGTCAGCTTGGTGCGCTGCTGGCTCACGGCCGCCGAGGCATTGGCGTCGAAGATCAGCCGGCCGTGCGACAGGTTGGCCTGGGTTCGTTTGGAAAGCACGTAGTCGGCGCCGATGATGAACTGACGATAACCGCTGTCGGACAGCGACTCGCCGCCGGCACGCTGGTTCCAGCCGCGGGCAAGGCTGATCTTCGGCTGCAGCGCGCCCAGGGCGCGGCGCACGCTCAGCGCCGCCTGGCGGTTTTGCACGCCGTACTGTGCGGACGACTGGTAGTTGCCTGGCGAACCGAACAGCGAATGGCTGTCGCCGGAGAAGCTGTCGGTCCAGTCGTAGCCGCGGCTGTACTGATAGGCCGCGGCGGCAAGCCAGCTGTCGTTGCGATAGCCGGCTTCGATGTAGTGGATGAAGGCGGTGGCCACGTCCGTACCGGTCTGGGCGCTGCGCTGCCTTTTGCCGCCGTTCGGGTTTGCGGCGAGCGGATTGGCTTCGCGTTGCCAGGCGTAGTTGGCGAACAGTTGGCCGTGGGTGTAGCCCAGACCGAGACTGACGATATCGGAGGCATGCCGTACGCCCGGCCGCTGCGGTCCGTGATCGGTGCTGCGGTTTTCGCCGAGGGCATAGATCAGCTTGGCCGACAGTCCGGCGACGACGGGCGCGTCATAGCGGATTGCATTGCCAAGCCAGTTGCCGCTGTTGGTCAGCGGGCCGAGTCCGCCGGCGCCGACATTGCGCCCCGGATTGCCGTCTGCCGACCGCGCGCTCTGATTCGGCCCGCCGGAAAACTGCCAGACGTTGACGGTGTACAGATCTTTCAATGCGCTATCGAGGTTGCCGATGCGCAGTTGGCCGTAATGCTCCGCGGCCAGACCGACGAAGGTCTCGCGTTGCTGCATCTCGGTCGCCGTACCGTCGAGCGGCGTCGAGTATTCGACCTGCCAGCGCAGTTTCAGGCCGCTGCCGAGGCTTTCGCTGCCCTTGATGCCGACATGCGACGAGGTGTCTTCAAGGGTGTTGCTCACCGGGCTCGCGCTGACGGTATTGTTGCCGATATTGCCCTGCAGCGCGCCGTAGATGATGGTGTCCGCCGTTGCCAGTGCGGCCGGGGCGATCAGGGAAATGGCTAGCCATGCTTGTTTCATTCACATCTCCTTGCCTGAGTTTAAATAAAAACTGAAAAATCAAGCCGAATTTAAAACGTGAATGCCCGGCGTGCAAAGCCATGCATTGCGAGGAAGGGAAAAAGAAACCGCGAGTGGTGAGTTGCGCTGAAAGCCGCGCTGGCGCCGTGTGGCGGATTGCCGCTATCTGTATTGGGTAGTGTGTTAGAATAATTAGCAATAATATAATTAGCGACCTAACGTTATGCCCACACAGAATGATCGCTTCAGCGAGGCGCTGGTCCATCTTCTCAAAGACTGGCGTTATGCGCTGGATGTCCGTTTCCGTCCGTTCGGATTGTCCCAGGCCCGCTGGCAAGTGTTGCTGAAATTGTTGCGCGCGGACGCCTCGCTGGCGCAATGCGACCTGGCCCAGCGGGTCGGCATCGAGCCGGCTTCGTTGGTGCGCCTGCTTGACGCGCTGGAAAGCGAAGGGCTGGTGACGCGCAGTTCCGCGCCGGACGACCGGCGGGCCAAACGCATCTCGCTGACCGCCGACGGACTGTCGCTGGCCGGGCGTCTGGCCGGCATCGCCGACGGATTGCGCGCCGAAGTGCTCGACTGTCTGACGCCCGAAGAGCTGGCCATGGCGACGGAGTTGCTCGAGCGCTTGCGGGCGCGGGTCGACGAGATCCAGTCCTGACGCCTGTCCTCTTCCACTTCCGCGAGGCGATCCATGTCTGCAGCCACGCTCAACCGGCCGTTGATCACGGTGGCGGTGATGTCCGCCACCGTGATGCAGGTCCTCGATACCACCATCGTCAATGTTGCCCTGCCGCAAATGCAGGGCAATCTCGGCACGACCTCTGACCAGATCAGCTGGGTCCTGACCAGCTATCTGGTCGCTTCGGCGATTTTCATGCCGCTGACCGGCTATCTGACCGACCGGCTCGGCCGGCGCCGTTACTTGCTGTATTCGATCGGCGGTTTCGTGCTGGCATCGATGTTGTGCGGGCTGGCGCGCAATCTGAGCGAGATCGTCGCCTTCCGTCTGTTGCAGGGGGTGTTCGGCGCCGCCTTGGTGCCGCTGTCGCAGGCGATCATGACCGAGGTGTTCCCGCACGAAGAGCGCGGCCGGGCGATGGCGATCTGGGGCATGGGCGTCATGATCGGGCCGATTGCCGGACCGACGCTCGGTGGCTGGCTGACCGATGCATTCGACTGGCGCTGGACTTTTTTCATCAATTTGCCGGTGGGTCTGCTGTCGCTCTTGCTGTCGCGCAATGTGCCCGACACGCCGCGCCGGCCGCGCTCGATCGACTGGCCCGGGCTTGCGCTGCTGTCGCTGGCGATCGGTGGCCTGCAATTCGTTCTCGATCGCGGCAATACCGAGGACTGGTACTCCAGCCGGCTGATTACGGCGATGACCGCGGCCAGCGTCATCGGTCTGGCCGGTTTTGCCTTGCGCAGCATGTGGTCGCGGCAGAAGCCGCTGTTCGACCTGCATATCTTCCGCGACGGCAATTTTGCTGCCGCCAGCTTCGTCGTCACTGCGCTCGGGCTCGCCATGTATGGTGCGATGGTCATTCAGCCGCTGATGCTCGAAGGCCTGTTCGAATATCCGACGCTGTCGACCGGGCTGATCATGGCTCCGCGCGGCCTGGCCAGCATGGTCAGCATGATGATCGTCGGCCGGCTGGTGTCCAGGGTGGATTCGCGACTGCTGATCGGCTGCGGCATCATCATCGGCGCCGTCGGAACCTGGCTTTGCACCGGTTACACCCTCGATACCAGCCCGGCGTGGTTTATCTGGCCGGTGCTGTTGCAGGGGCTGGGGCTCGGCATGATCTGGGTGCCGCTTTCGACGCTGGCGATGTCGACCCTGCTGCCCGGGCAGGCCGCCGAGGCCGCCGGGCTCTACAGCCTGCTGCGTACCATCGGGTCGTCGATCGGCATCGCCGTGATCACCACGTACTACACCCGCGACACCCAGGCCGCCTGGAATCACCTGAGCGGTTTCTTCAACATCGACAATGCGGCGCTGTGGGATTATCTGCGCGCGCTGGGGCGCAGTGCGGCCGACCCGACCAGCGCCTCGCTGCTGGCGCGCGAACTGGACCGGCAGGCGCACATGGTGGCCATCGTCGACGTCTACTGGCTGATCACCTTCAGCTTTCTCGCCATGTTGCCGTTGGTGCTGCTGCTGAGACGGCGCAACGGCGTCGTTACGCCGGTCGACATCGCCGGCGAGTGAGTGCCGCGCCCGAAAAAAAAGACGCCGCGGGGCGTCTTTTTTCTTGTCCGGCTTACTTCACGTGCGGGGTGAGGATGTGCAGCAGTTGTGCCAGCACCTTCGGGCTGCCGGCGACGATGTCGCCCGATTCGAACCACTCCTGCTCGCCCTTCATGTCGGTGACGATGCCGCCCGCTTCCTGGATCAGCAGGCTGCCGGCCGCGATGTCCCACGGCTTGAGGTTGAATTCCCAGAAGCCGTCGACGCGGCCGCAGGCGACGTTGCACAGGTCGAGCGAGGCGGCGCCTTCGCGGCGCACGCCGGCTGTGCGTGCCAGTACGTCCTTGAGCATGGCCAGATAGGTGTCGACATAGGATTGATCGACCACCGGGAAGCCGGTGGCGATTACGCATTCGTTCATTGCTGTGCGCTTGGAAACACGGATGCGGCGGTCGTTGAGGAAGGCGCCGACACCGCGCGAGGCGGTGAACATGTCATTGCGGTTCGGATCGTAGACCACGGCCTGCTGAACCTGCCCCTTGTGGGCAAGGGCGATGGAGATGGCGTATTGCTGGTGACCGTGAATGAAGTTGGTGGTGCCGTCGATGGGGTCGATGATCCATTCGTACTCGGCCTGGCCGACGCCCTTGGCGCCAGACTCTTCGGCGAGGATCGCGTGCTTCGGGTACGCTTCAAGAATGGTTTCGATGATGGAATCTTCCGCCGCGCGGTCGACTTCGGAGACGAAGTCGTTGTGCTTCTTGTGCTCGACACGGATGGTGTCGAGATTCAGTGAAGCGCGTTGAATTACATTGCCTGCGCGGCGCGCGGCCTTGATGGCCACATTGAGCATCGGGTGCATGGACAGCCTCTAAACTGACAGGACGGCGGCGCCTGTATGGGCCGCCGGCTGGTATCATCACGGTTAAGGAACGTGAAACCCGGCGCGTATGAATGCCGGGTTTCAAAAAGATGTCGCTTATTTTAATGTGAAATGGACGATGAATAAACCCGAAGTCCCTGATTTTTTGAAGAACATCCGCATTGTGCTGGCCAGACCGAGTCATCCGGGCAACATCGGCTCGGCCGCGCGCGCCATGAAAACCATGGGACTCTCCCGTCTCTATCTGGTTGATCCGCGCGAATTCCCCAGTGCAGAAGCCGATACGCTGGCGTCCGGCGCCGTCGATGTTTTGCGCCACGCCACGGTGGTGACGAGCCTTGCCGAGGCGCTGGCCGATGTGACGGTGGCTGCTGCGCTGACCAGTCGCAAGCGCGAGTTGACCACCCCGCTGGCCGTGCCCCGCGAGGCGACGCCTGAGCTCGTCGCGCGCGCCTGCGCCGGCGAACAGGTGGCGCTGGTATTCGGCAACGAAACCTTCGGCCTGTCGATCGAGGAGGTCGAGCTGTGCAACCGGCTGGTAACCATTCCCGGCAACCCCGATTATTTCTCGCTCAATCTGGCGATGGCGGTGCAGGTCATGACCTACGAGCTGTTCAGCCATGTCGGCGTGGGGGTCGATTATCTGCGTGCCGAAGGCGAGAGTGCGACCAGCGCCGAAGTCGAGGGCATGTGCGGCCAACTGGATCAGACCATGGCGCACATCGGCTACTATCGCCGCCGCAACGGCGAGCGGCTGATGCGCCGCATGCGCACGCTGTTTCATCGTGCCGGCCTGCTGCGCGAGGAGGTCGATATCCTGCGCGGTTTTCTCAAACAGGTTGTGCGTGCGGCCGACGGCGATGTGCCGCCCGACGCTGCCTGACCTCCCGTTCGCGCACCCGGCGGTGCGCGATCTCGCCTTTCTGCTCACGGCGCCCGCGCCGTGGTTTACCGATGCCGATCTCCCCGTCGAGCGCCTGCTGGGCGGGGAGGGATGGGCGTTGCTGGACCGTCTCGATGCCGTGCCGGCGGCGCTGGAGCGCTGGCTTGCCCTGCATCCATCGCGTCGGCTGGGCCGCTATGCCGAGCTGTTGCTGGCGTTCTGGTTCCGTTTCTCGCCGCATTGCCGCCTGGTCGCCCATGGTCTGCCGGTGCGCGACCCCGGCGGAGTGACGCTGGGCGAGTTCGACTTCCTGGTCGAGCTCGATGGTGAGCCCTGGCATATCGAAACCTGCAGCAAGTTCTACCTGCAAAGCCGGCCGGCGCTTGCCGGACTGGTCGGCCCCGATGCACGCGATACCTGGTGCGGCAAGGCGGCGCGGCTGACCCGGCAACTGGCGCTGGCGGGCACCCCGTCCGGCCGGGCGGTTTTGCCGGCCGGCTTCGATGCCTGCCGCGCCGGCGCCGTGGTGCGTGGCTGGATGTTCTACCCCGACCGGCCCGAATCGCCGCCGCCGCTCAATCCCGCCCGGTTGTGGGGCTGGCTGGTAGCGGCCGGCGCCGATTGGCCGGTGTGCGATGATGCGTCGCGCTGGCTGATCCTGCCGCGTGGCGCCTGGCTTGCCCCGGCCCGGCAGGTTTCCCTGCCCGGCTCGCTGCAGTCTGTGCATCAGGCACTGGTCGGTGTCGACAGGGCACAGTTGGTGGCGGAAATGCGTTGCGATGGCGGGGTGTGGCAGGAGGTGCGGCGCGGCTGTGTGTTGCCTGAAAATTGGCCGGAAAAAGTGTAACCAGAATACAACAAAATGCTGCCGGCCCAGGGGCGGGCCGGCCATGACCAGCGTTTATTCGACGCTGTTGGAGTGCGAGCAACCGGAGATCAGCGTCTTGAGCTGTTCGGGTTGTTGCAGTTGGATGTGTTTGTGATCGACGCTGATCCAGCCCTGTTGCTGGAACTTCGACAAGGTGCGGCTGACCGTCTCCAGTTTCAGGCCGAGGAAGCTGCCGATTTCTTCGCGGCTCATGCGCAGGATGAAGTCGTTGGCGGCAAAGCCACGGATGGCCAGACGTTGCGACAGATTGAGCAGGAACGCGGCCAGGCGCTCTTCGGCCTTCATATTGCCCAGGAGCAGCATGGTGTTCTGGTCGCGGACGATCTCGCGGCTCATCAGGCGGAAGAAATGGTGCTGCAGGCTCGGAATGTCTCGGCCGAGGCTTTCCATGCGCGGGAAGGGCAGTTCGCAGACCTCGCTGTCCTCGAGTGCGATCGCGTCGCAGCCGTGGATGTTCGACGAGATGCCGTCAAGGCCCATCAGTTCGCCCGACATGAGGAAGCCGGTGACCTGCTCGCGGCCGTCCTGGCTCGACACGCAGGTCTTGAAGAACCCGGTGCGCACGGCAAACAGGGATTTGAAAGCCTCGCCGCTGCGAAACAGATACTCGCCGCGCTTGATCCGCCGGCTCTGCCGGATGACGGCATCGAGCTGCGACATCTCTTCGCGGTTGAGACCCACCGGAAGGCAAAGCTCGCGCAAACTGCAATTGGAGCAAGACAGTTTCAGCACGTGCAGTTGGATGGTATTCTGGTCAGTCATGCCGTTTTTTGAGCAACCTTTTATAGAAGCTTGACTCTTGTCAAAGCGGAATTCAAACGTTTTCCGCAAATTTACCAGCCCACCACCGGTTTTTCCATCAAATACCGACATGTCCACCACCCATTCTTTTACGCCGGAACATTTTGAGTTCGATCGACAGCTTATCGAAAGGCTCGATGGCTCTGGCCCAAGGTATACCTCTTACCCCACGGCCGACCGTTTCTCCGCGGGCTTTACCGAAAACGACTACCGTCACTGGTTGCAACAGCGTCGCATCGGTGCCAACAGCAAAGCTGTATCATTATATGCTCATTTACCGTTTTGCAACACGGTCTGCTACTACTGCGCGTGCAATAAAATCATCACCAAGGACAAGAGCAAGGCCGACATCTATCTCGATTACCTCGAAAAAGAGGTGAAAATGGTGTCGGACGTGCTGGGCGTCCGGGAAAAAGTCATACAGTTGCATTTTGGTGGCGGAACGCCGACCTTCCTGTCTGACGCGCAGCTCGAGCGCCTGATGAGCATATTGCGTGAGCATTTCGAGTTTCTGCCGGAAGGCGAGTATTCCATCGAGATCGACCCACGCAAGGTGGACCGGGAGACGATTTTCAAGCTGGCGGCCTTCGGTTTCAACCGCATCAGCGTCGGCGTGCAGGACCTGGATCCGCACGTGCAGCAGGCGGTCAACCGGGTGCAGAGCCTGGAGGAAACGCTGGAAGTCATTCAGGCTGCGCGCGATTCCGGCTTCAAATCGGTCAGCGTAGATCTGATTTATGGTCTGCCGTTCCAGACGGAGGCGTCCGTCGCGCGCACGGTCGAACAGGTGATCGCCATCTCGCCGGATCGTATCGCCCTATACAATTACGCCCATCTGCCGACGGTTTTCATGCCGCAGCGGCGGATCAACGAAGCCGATCTGCCGGCTGCAGCGGTGAAATTGGATATTTTGCAACACTCGGTACAGCAGCTGACCGAGGCCGGCTACGTGTTCATCGGCATGGATCACTTCGCCAAACCGGATGACGATCTGGCCGTCGCCTTGCGTCAAGGCAGGCTGCAGCGCAATTTCCAGGGTTACTCGACCTATGCCGACTGCGACATGCTGGCGTTCGGTGTTTCGTCGATCGGCAAGATCGGTCCCTGTTATACGCAGAACGAAAAAGACCTCGAGAGCTACTATGCCGCCATCGACGGCGGTCACCTGCCGGTGAAGCGCGGTCTGATGCTCGACGCCGACGACATCATGCGCCGCACCATCATCCAGGCGCTGATGTGCCGCTTCTCCCTGTCGTTCGAGGCGATCGAAGAGATCTTCAACATCAATTTCGCCAATTACTTTGCCGAGGAGATGCCGAAAATCCGCGAATTGCAGCACATGGGGCTGGTCCATTTCGATGGCGATTTCCTCACCGTCGAGCCGAAGGGACGTTTCCTGATCCGCAATATCGCGATGATTTTCGACCGTCATCTGCGCGAGCGCGCGACCAAGGCGAAGTATTCGAAGGTGATCTGACTGCGGGTGCGGCACGACGATGCCGTTTGCGGACGTGAGAAGGGCGCCTCAGGCGCTTTTTTCATGTCCGCCGTGTGGTGGTGGACAGCGGTGTCACGCGCCCAAGGCGCAGCGCTGCAGCCAGGCAGAGCGCCAATACCGCAAGCTGGCCGGCGACCACGCCGGACCACTGCCAGCGGCTCCACAGCCATCCGCTCGACGTGCCCAGCACGCTTGAGCCCAGATAGTAGCTCGATAAGTACAGGGCCGAGGCGAGCGCCTTGTCGCTGCCGGCGCGCAAGCCGACCCAGCTGCTGGCGATCGAATGACCACCGAAAAAGCCGAAGGTGAAGATGGCGATGCCGGCGACGATGGATGTGAGGCTGGCCGGAGCGGTCAATGCCAGTCCGGCGGCCATGGCGAGCACCATCAGGTACAGCACCTTGCGTCGGCCGATGCGGTCGGCCAGGCGGCCGGCCCAGGCCGAGCCGAACATGCCGATCATGTAGAGGGTGAATATCAGCCCTTCCTCGCCGGGCGTCAGCGCGAATGGCGCCTGTTCGAGGCGAAAGCCGAGCAGGTTGTACAGGCTGACGAAGCAGCCCATCAGCACGAAGCCGCACAGGAACAGCCACGGCAAGCCGGCGTCGGCGCAGATGCGCCGCATGCCGGCGGCGAGGTGGGCGGCATCTATCGGCCGAGGCGTGAAAAAGCGCGATGGCGGCAGGCCGCGGCAGAACAGCACAGCGCTGGCCAGCGCGATGGCGCCGAGAATGCCGAGCGAAGAACGCCAGGACAGCCATTCGCACAACAGCGCGGCGAGCAGGCGGCCGCTCATGCCGCCGAGGGCGTTGCCGGCGATGTAAAGCCCCAGCGCCCGGCCGAGCGAACCGGGCTCGACCTCTTCGCTCAGATAGGCCATGCCCACTGCCGGCAGCCCGGCCAGCACGATGCCGAGCAGGGCGCGCATGACGAGCAGCGAGCCGAAATCGGGAGCAAAGGCCGAGGCCATCATCAGCAGGGCCGACAGCAGCAGCGAGATGTTCATGATGCGGCTGCGCCCCAGCCGGTCGGACAACAGGCTGGCCGGGATCAGCGCCAGCGCCATGCCGCCGGTAGCGGCCGAGACGGCGCCGCTGGCTGCCGCCGGCGTCAGCCTGAAGCTGGCGGCGAACAACGGCAGCAGCGGCTGAACGCAGTAGAGCATGGAAAAGGTGCTGAAGCCGCCGGCAAACATCGCCTGGGCGCAGCGCATGTAGGCGGCGGAGCCGAATCGGAGTTTTTCGCCGGCCACGGCGGTGGCCGGCCTGCTTGAGTCGTTCACACTACCAGGCTTTCGATGCGGGCGATGATCATGTCGACCGCAGGATCGTTGCAGCCATGCGGCAGAATCACGTCCGCGAAACGTTTCGTCGGCTCGATGAACTGGATGTGCATCGGCCGCACGGTCGCCATGTACTGGTCTATCACATGCTGCATGGTGCGGCCGCGCTCGGCGATGTCGCGTTGCAGGCGGCGGATGAAGCGTACATCGGGGTCGGTGTCGACGAAGATGCGCAGTGACATCTGTTCGCGCAGCTGGGCGTCGTAGAGCGAGTAGAAGCCTTCGATCAGGATGACCGGGGCCGGCACGACGGTCCTGGTGGTCTGGCTGCGGGTATGGATGGAGAAATCGTATACCGGCATGTCGATCGGCACGCCGTTTCGCAGATCGTCGATGTGCTGCATCAGCAGCGGCCAGTCGAAGGCGTGCGGGTGGTCGTAGTTGGTGAGCAGGCGCTGTTCGAAGGTCAGCGAACTCTGGTCGCGGTAGTAGTTGTCCTGGATGATCACCGCGGCCTTGTCGCTGCCGATGGTTTCCACCAGCTTGCGCGTGACCGTGGTCTTGCCGCTGCCGCTGCCGCCGGCGATGCCGATGATGAAGGGAGTCATGTTGGTGCTTGGAAAAAGGGCGTTATTCTAAGCGTCGACCGGCTCATGCGCCAGCCGTTTCTCGTTCTGCCGCAGCCAGCCATTCCTGCATCGCGGGCAGGGCGAACAGCGTGTCGACATAGTCGCGCGCCACCTGCGGCAACTGGACGCCGTAACTGACAAAACGGCACGCCACCGGTGCGAAAAACGCATCGGCGATGGTGAAATGGCCGAACAGGAACGGACCGCCGACCTTGTGCCGGTTGCGTTGCTCCTGCCAGATCGCCAGCACGCGCCGGATGTCGCGTTCCAGTTGCGGCGTCATGTCCGGCAGCGGGGGGCGGGCGCAGATTTCCATCGGCATGCGCTCCCGTAGCGCGGTAAAACCGGCATGCATTTCGGCGCAGAGCGCCCGCGCCTGCGCGCGTTCGTCGCTGCCGACCGGCCACAGCTGTGCCGCCGGGAAACATTCGGCCAGATATTCACAGATTGCCAGCGAATCGGGAATGACCAGGTTGCGGTCATACAACACCGGAATCTTGCCGGTCGGGCTGACGGCCCTGATGCGGGCGCCGACGTCGTCGGCGCGCAAATCGATCTGTACTTCCTCGAACGGTTCAGCGAGAGCCTTGAGCACCAGCCAAGGGCGCAGCGACCAGGAAGAGAGGTTCTTGTTTCCGATAACCAGCCTGAACATGACATGCTCCTCGCATGGGGACAGGCCTATTAGAGCCTGCCCGTGCGAGCAAGGCAAGTCGCACCGCGGGACGGGTCAGACGCCGGCTTCGTCGATCCATGCCTGCTGGATCGCTTCGAGCACCTTTTCTCCGCCCCGGTGAACGTCATCGTCGAAGCCGGGCAGGGTGACGACCCAGTTGTGCAGGTCGGTGAAGCGCACGCGGCGCGGGTCGATGTCCGGGTGGCTGTCGGCCAGTTCGGCGGCGATGTCGTAGACGTCGCTCCACTTCATGATCGTTCTCCTCAGTGGTTTTCCCGCGCGTGATTGACCGTATAACGCGGAATCTCGATGGTCAGATCCTCGTCGTCGACCAAGGCCTGACATGACAGGCGGGAGCAGGGTTCGAGCCCCCAGGCCTTGTCGAGCATGTCGTCTTCCAGGTCGTCGGAGGGGGCGAGCGAGTCGAAACCTTCCCGCACGACGACGTGACAGGTGGTGCAGGCGCAGGACATCTCGCAGGCATGTTCGATCTCGATGCCGTGTTTCAGCAAAACTTCGCAGACGCTGTCGCCTTTTTCGGCGTCTTCGATGACTGCGCCTTCCGGGCAGATGTCGGCATGGGGCAGGACAATGATTCTTGGCATGGCAGTCTCACAATTCGCCAATATTCTGACCCTTGAGCGCACGCTGGATGTTGCGGTCCATGCGTCGCGCGGCAAAGGGCTCGGTAATCTGGTTGAGCCGGCTGACCGACTCGTTGATGGCGCGCGTGCTGGCGTCTTCGGCGGCCCGTTCGCAATCGGCAATGGCCGCCTCGATGGCCGCCAGTTCCTGCGCGTCGAGCAGATCGCCGTCGGCGGCAAGCGCCGAGCGGGTCGCCTCGACCAGGCTTTGTGCGTTGACTTCCGCTTCGCGCAGCTTGCGCACCTCGATATCGTCGCGCACATGCTCGAGCGAGTCGTTGAGCATGCGCGTGATGTCGTTGTCGCTCAAGCCATAGGATGGCTTGACCTCGATGCTGGCGGCAACGCCCGATGTCTGTTCGCGTGCCGATACCGACAGCAGACCGTCGGCGTCGACCTGGAAGGTGATGCGGATTCGTGCTGCGCCGGCGACCATCGGCGGGATGCCGCGCAGCGTGAAGCGCGCCAGCGACCGGCAGTCGGCGATGAGTTCACGTTCGCCCTGCACCACGTGGATCGACATCGCGGTCTGGCCGTCCTTGAAGGTGGTGAATTCCTGTGCCCGCGCCACCGGAATGGTGCTGTTGCGCGGAATGATCTTTTCCGTCAGCCCGCCCATGGTTTCGATGCCGAGCGACAGCGGGATCACGTCGAGCAGCAGCCACTCGTCGTCCTGCTTGTTGCCGGCGAGCAGATTGGCCTGGATCGCGGCGCCGAGCGCGACCACCTTGTCGGGGTCGAGATTGTTGAGCGGCGCCTGGCCGAAATAGTCGGCCACCGCCTGCTGGATCTGCGGCATGCGGGTCGCGCCGCCGACCATGACCACGCCCTTGACGTCCTGCGGCGTGATGCCCGCGTCGCGCAGAGCCTTCTTCACCGGCAGCAGGGTCTTGCTGACCAGGGTGCGGCTGATGCGGCGGAAAGTTTCCTGGTCGAGTTGCAGGTCGACTCCGCGGCCATCCGCGAGCGGCGTGCTGAGCCGGGTGACGCGGCGCTCGGTGAGCGACTCCTTGGCCTGGCGCGAAGCGGTCAGCAAGCGCCGCGCGTCAGCCGGCCCCAGGCCGGACAGACCGGCTTCTTCCAGCGCCCAGCAGTAAACGCGATGATCGAAGTCGTCGCCGCCGAGCGCCGAGTCGCCGCTGGTGGCGAGCACTTCGAACACGCCCTTGCTCAGTCGCAGCACCGATACGTCGAAGGTGCCGCCGCCCAGATCGTAGACGACATAGGTGCCTTCGGCGCCGTTGTCGAGGCCGTAGGCGATCGCGGCTGCGGTCGGTTCATTGAGCAGGCGCAATACATTGAGTCCGGCCAGCTGTGCCGCGTCCTTGGTCGCCTGCCGTTGCGCATCGTCGAAATATGCCGGCACGGTGATGACCGCGCCGACCAGATCGCCGGTGAGGCTCGCTTCGGCGCGCGCCTTCAGGGCGCGCAGGATTTCGGCCGAGACTTCGACCGGGCTGCGCGCTCCGGCGCGGGTGACGAGCTGGGCCATGCCCGGTGCATCGACGAAGCGGTAGGGCAGGGCGCCCAGCGTGCCGATATCGGCGACGCCGCGCCCCATCAATCGCTTGATCGATGCGATGGTGTTGGCCGGATCGCGGCTGGCGGCATCCATGGCCGCCTGGCCGACTTCGACGCCACCATGCGCGTCGGCATAGCGCACCACGGACGGCAGCAGGCTGTGGCCGTCCGCGTCGGGCAGAACGGTGGCCGAGCCGCTGCGGACGGTGGCAACGAGCGAATTGGTGGTGCCAAGGTCGATACCGATGGCGTTGCGGTGTTGGTGGGGCGCCGCGGACAGTCCGGGCTCGGCGATTTGCAGAAGTGCCATGGCAAGGGTCAATCAAAAAGTCGGAGGGTTCAGGACAGGGCGTGTTCCAGTGCGTCGTCGATTTCTTGCCCCAGCTTTTCCAGAAAACGCAGCTTGCGCACCCTGAGGGCCGCGCCGGCGAGATCGTCATCGTGGTCGATCGCCTGCCCGAGTTCGTCTTCGAGCGCACGCGCCGTTTGCGCCAGCGTATCCGCCAGCGCTTCGAGCGCGGCGGCATCGCGTGCATTGTCGGCGTCTTCGAGTGCTTCGCGCCATTCCAGCTGCTGCATCAGAAAATCGGTCGGCATGCTGGTGTTGGTTTCTTCCTGCGTATCAACGCCGGCGAGCGACAGCAGATAGCGCGCCCGCGCGAGAGGCGAACGCAGGGTGCGGTAGGCTTCGTTGACGCGGGTCGACATCATCAGCGCCACGCGCTTTTCCGCCTCGCCGGCATTGGCGTAGCGATCCGGGTGCACTTCGGCCGCCACCGCGCACCAGGCGCGATCAAGTGCGTTGCCGTCGAGCGCAAAGCGTTGCGGCAGGCCGAAAAGGGCGAAATGGCTCTGGTTGAAATCCGGGTTCATCGATGGTCCTGGCTGTTGCCGGGCCGACGTCGCTGCGACGCCCGGCCGGTCAGACGTTGAAGCTTTCGCCGCAACCGCACTCGTTTTTTACGTTCGGGTTGTTGAACCGGAAACCTTCGTTCAATCCTTCCTTCACGTAGTCGAGCTCGGTGCCGTCGATGTAGCTCAGGCTTTTCTCATCGGTATAGATGCGCAAGCCCTGACTTTCGAAGAACAGGTCGCCGTCGGCTTCCTGATCGACGAACTCCAGCTTGTAAGCCATGCCGGAACAACCGGAAGTTTTGACGCCCAGCCGGATGCCCAGCCCTTTACCGCGCTTGGCGATGAAGTTGCTGACGTGCGTGGCCGCACTTTCAGTAAGGGTGATTGCCATTATTGAACCCCGTCGCGAGTTATTTGCCGTGTTTTTGCTTGTAGTCGGTGACCGCTGCCTTGATGGCATCTTCCGCCAGAATCGAGCAGTGGATCTTGACCGGCGGCAACTCGAGCTCTTCGGCGATTTCGGTGTTGCGGATCTGCATTGCTTCATCGAGCGTCTTGCCCTTGACCCATTCGGTCACGAGCGACGACGATGCAATCGCCGAACCGCAGCCATAGGTCTTGAAGCGTGCATCCTCGATGACGCCGTCTTCGCCGACCTTGATCTGCAACTTCATCACGTCGCCGCAGGCCGGCGCGCCGACCATGCCGGTGCCGATCTGGCCGTCGTCCTTGCCGAAGCTGCCGACGTTGCGCGGGTTTTCGTAGTGGTCCAGGACCTTGTTGCTGTATGCCATGCTAGTTCCCTCTTCTTGCTGCGGCGGACGGCCGTGCCGTCCGCCATGCCCGGTCAGTGGGCAGCCCACTGAACCGAGTTGAGATCCACACCTTCCTTGTACATTTCCCACAGCGGCGACAGTTCGCGCAGCTTGCCGATCTTTTCGCGCAGCAGCGCGACGGCGTAGTCGATCTGTGCTTCAGTGGTGAAGCGGCCGATGGTGAAACGGATAGAGCTGTGGGCGAGTTCGTCGTTGCGACCGAGTGCGCGCAGCACATAGGACGGTTCCAGGCTTGCCGAAGTACAAGCCGAGCCGGACGATACGGCCAGTTCCTTGATGCCCATGATCAGCGACTCGCCTTCGACGAAGTTGAAGCTGACGTTCAGGTTGTGCGGCACGCGTTGTTCCAGGTCGCCGTTGAGATAGACCTCTTCGATGCCCTGAAGGCCTTTCCACAAGCGGTCGCGCAGCATGCGGACGCGTTCGTTTTCGCTGGCCATCTCTTCGCGCGCGATGCGGTAGGCTTCGCCCATGCCGACGATCTGGTGGGTGGCGAGCGTGCCGGAGCGGAAGCCGCGCTCATGGCCGCCACCGTGCATTTGCGCCTCGAGGCGAACGCGCGGCTTGCGGCGCACATACAACGCACCGATACCCTTCGGGCCGTAGGTCTTGTGCGCCGACAGACTCATCAGGTCGACCGGCAGTTTTTCCAGGTCGATCACCACCTTGCCGGTGGCCTGGGCGGCGTCCACATGGAAGATGATTCCCTTTTCGCGGCAGATTGCCCCGATGGTCGGGATGTCCTGAATGACGCCGATTTCATTGTTCACCAGCATGACTGAAACCAGGATGGTGTCCGGACGAAGCGCGCTCTTGAATACGTCGAGATCGATCAGGCCGTTGTCCATCACCGGCAGGTAGGTCACTTCGAACCCCTCGCGTTCCAGCTCGCGGCAGGTGTCGAGCACGGCCTTGTGCTCCGTCTTGACGGTGATGATGTGCTTGCCGCGCGTCTTGTAGAACTGGGCGGCGCCCTTGAGTGCCAGGTTGTCGGATTCGGTTGCGCCCGAAGTCCAGATGATTTCCTTCGGATCGCAGTTGAGCAGCCGCGCCACTTCGGCGCGCGCCGTTTCCACCGCATCTTCGGCGGCCCAGCCGAAGCTGTGGCTGCGCGAGGCCGGGTTGCCGAACAACTCGGTCAGGTAGGGAATCATCTTCTTCGCCACACGCGGATCGACCGGTGTCGTGGCGGAATAGTCGAGGTAGATCGGAAGCTGCAGCTGGGTCATTTTGTTGGAGTCTCCACTTGGATTTCCGCAGTCACAGGGAGCCGGCCGAGGCGGGCTGGATCCGGTGTGCCGAGGCCGTCTCGCGCTTGTCCTGAACAACGGCGCCATCCTGGGCGAGCTGTTGTTCGACGAGACTTGCGAGGGTCACCTGCGAGAGATAGCTGAAGATGGTGGCGTTGAGGTTGGTCCACAAGTCGTGGGTCATGCAACGCTGGTTGCCGCGACAGTTTTCGCGGCCGCCGCATTGAGTGGCATCAACCGGCTCGTCGACAGCGACGATGATGTTGGCGACGGAAATGTCTTCTGCGTGACGGGCGAGCGTGTATCCGCCTCCCGGACCGCGCACGCTTTCAACGAGCTCGGCGCGACGCAGTTTGCCGAACAGCTGCTCGAGATAGGAAAGCGAAATGCATTGGCGTTCGCTGATGCCGGCCAGTGTGACGGGCCCCTTGTCCTGGCGCAGGGCCAGATCGAGCATCGCCGTCACGGCAAAACGGCCTTTGGTGGTCAGGCGCATGGTTGAGGGCTCCCAGGGCAATGGTGTACGTTGATTATACCCAAAACCCGACTAAAATAGTCAACTATTTTTTGCCGTTCCATAACGTCGTAACCAACCATGCGGTGAGATTCCTGATCATTTTACTAGGATTTTAGCTGTTTGTGATGGTTTTCTGACAAGCTTGCTATCCTCTTGGTATATTTGACGCACCATTTTTCAACCTTGCGGTTTTCATTTCCGTCCAGCGGAAGAAACCCGGTTATTGCACCCCTCCGCTCGGAGGGATCGGGATATCCATCATGCATAAAGTCGTCATCAGCGGCAGCGGACTGTTCACCCCACCGCATGCAGTGAGCAACGAAGCTTTGGTCGCCGCTTTCAACCACTATGTCGCCGACTATAACCGCGAGCACGAGGCGGAAATTGCCGCGGGTACGTGCACCGCCCTGGCCGAGTCCAGCAGCGAGTTCATCGTCAAGGCTTCTGGCATCCGGCAGCGGTTCCTGATGGATAAGGATGGTGTGCTTGATCCGATGCGCATGCGTCCGTTCCTGCCCGAACGTTCCAATGAGGAATTGTCGATTCAGGCAGAAATGGCGGTAGCGGCGGCGCGGCAGGCGCTGGACCGGGCCGGTCGCACGGCAGCCGATGTCGATATGGTCATCGTCGCCTGCTCCAATATGCAGCGCCCCTATCCGGCCATTTCGATCGAGGTGCAGCATGCGTTGGGGATCGAGGGTTTTGCCTTCGACATGAATGTCGCCTGCTCGTCGGCCACCTTCGGCATTCAGACGGCGGCGGCGGCCATCGCGACCGGACAGGCGCGGGCGGTGCTGGTGCTGAGCCCGGAAATCTGTTCCGCACACTTGAATTTCCGCGATCGGGACAGCCATTTCATTTTCGGCGATGCCGCCAGTGCGCTGCTGCTCGAGCGGGCGGATGCCGCTGTGGCGGCGCAGACGTTCGATATTCTCGGCTCGCGACTGGCGACCCTGTTTTCCAATGCGATCCGCAACAACTTCGGCTTCCTCAATGCGTGCGACGAGCGCGGTGTCGGCCAGCCCGACAAGCTGTTCGTGCAGCAGGGGAGAAAAGTATTCAAGGAAGTGTGCCCGATGGTCGGCGAGCATATCGTCGGCCACCTCGGCGAACTGGGTATTCCGCCGGCAGAGGTCAGCCGCTTCTGGCTACATCAGGCAAATCTGGCGATGAATCATCTGATCGCCCGGCGCGTGCTCGGTCGCGAAGCCAGCGAGCAGGAAGCGCCGGTGATTCTCGATCGTTATGCCAACACCAGCTCGGCCGGTTCGATCATCGCTTTCCACCTCCATCACGACGATATGACATCGGGGCAGGTCGGCGTGATTTCTTCGTTCGGGGCCGGTTACTCGGTGGGGAGTATCGTTCTGCGTATGCGCTGATTCGGCAATTTTGTACTGACGGAATGCGTATATCGGGTATCTCGTTATTTATTCTCTTGTCAAATTGAATATAACTGCATAATGTATCCTCCATGACCGCTTGACGGTCAGCCAAAATAAATAAGAGGAATAGAGAGATTATGCGAGATGCAAAAAAATTGCTGCTGGCAGCTGGTCTGCTGGCAGCGGCTTCCTATGTGTCGGCAGGCGGCACGCTGATTTACTGCTCGGAAGGTAGCCCTGCCGGCTTCGACCCCGGTCAGTACACCTCCGGTACCGACTTCGACGCTTCCGCCGAAACCGTCTTCAACCGTCTGGTGCAATTCCAGCGCGGCAGCACCAAGATCGAACCGGGCCTGGCAACCAGCTGGAATGTGTCGGCCGACGGGCTGAGCTACACCTTCAAGCTGCGTCCGGGGGTGAAGTTCCACACGACCGACTATTTCAAGCCGACGCGCTTGTTCGATGCCGATGACGTGGTATTCACTTTCGACCGCATGCTCAACAAGGACAATCCGTTCCGCAAGGCCTATCCGACCGAATTCCCGTATTTCTCCGATATGGGCATGCCGGACAACATCGTCAAGGTCGAAAAAGTCGATCCGATGACGGTCCGCTTCGTGTTGAAGAAGGTCGATGCCGCCTTCCTGGCCGACCTGGCCATGAGCTTCGCGTCGATCCAATCGGCCGAGTATGCCGACAAGCTGCTCAAGGCGGGTCATCCGGAACAGATCAACAGCCAGCCGATCGGTACCGGTCCGTTCATCTTCAAGCGCTATCAGAAAGATGCCCAGATCCGTTTTGTCGGCAACAAGGAATACTGGAAGAAGGGTGAGGTCAAGCTCGACAACCTGATCTTCGCCATCACCACCGATCCGTCGGTGCGTTTCCAGAAACTGAAAGCCAACGAATGCCAGGTTGCTGCCTATCCGCGTCCGGCTGATGTGGCCGCCATGAAGTCCGATCCGAACCTGCGCATGCTGACCCAATCGGGTTTCAACGTCGGCTACCTGGCCTACAACGTCAAGCATGGCCCCTTGGCCAAGGTGCAAGTGCGCCAGGCGCTGGATATGTCGATCAACAAGCCCGCCATCCTCAAGGCTGTCTACCAGGGACAGGGCCAGGCGGCGGTCAACCCGATGCCGCCGACCCAATGGTCGTACAACAAGAGCGTGAAGGATGCGCCGTTCAGTCCGGCCAAGGCCAAGGCGCTGTTGGCGAAGGCCGGTTATCCGAACGGGTTCGACATCTCCCTCTGGGCCATGCCGGTACAACGTCCGTATAACCCCAACGCCAAGCTGATGGCCGAAATGATCCAGGCCGACTGGGCCAAGATCGGCGTGCGCGCCAAGATCGTCACCTACGAATGGGGTGAATACCTGAAGCGCGGCCATGCCGGCGAGCATGATGCGATGCTGGTCGGCTGGACCGGCGACAACGGCGATCCGGACAACTGGCTCGGCGTGTTGCTCGGCTGCGATGCCGTCAATGGCAACAACTACTCGAAGTGGTGCTACCAGCCGTTCGAGTCGCTGATCGAGGCTGGCAAGAATACCTCCAATGTCGCAATCCGCACCAAGGACTATATGAAGGCGCAAGTGATCGTCAAGCAGCAGGTTCCGCTGACGACCATTGCACACAGCACGGTTAACGAACCCACCACGAAGAATGTCGTTGGCTTCAAGGTGAGTCCGTTCGGGCTGAATTCCTTCTACGGCGTCAGCGTCAAGTAAACGCCCGGGAGCCCTGCGGCGGCTGTCGCCGCTGCAGGGCCGACAACACGAGAGGCGTGAAAGCGCCCGGATTCCTGGTCTTCAGGGGCGACATCAGACAACCCGGCACGTCACGAACCGACCCGCGCAGCCGCGCCGGGCCGGCGTATTCGCGCGTACCGCGGCCATCCGTGGATGGTGTTCCTTGTCATTCCTGCTGCGGGAATATCTCTGGCGGCCCTGACGGGCCCTCCTTGTGCGCGATGTATCGCGTGGAGATAACACCCATGATCTCATTCATTCTCCGTCGTCTGTGGCTGCTGGTCCCCTCTGTACTGGGACTCACGCTGTTGACGTTCGCCCTGATCCGCATGATCCCCGGCGACCCGATCGAAGTCATGGTCGGCGAGCGCACGCTCGATCCGGTCATGCATGCGGAGGCGCTGCACCGGCTTGGACTCGACAAGCCGCTCTATCAACAATACTTCGACTATGTCGGCAATCTGCTGCACGGCAATCTCGGCCTGTCGCTGGTGACCCGTGACAGTGTCTGGGGCGAGTTCACCACCCTGTTCCCCGCCACGCTCGAACTGGCGATCGCGGCGATGCTGTTTGCCATCGTTGTCGGCCTGCTGGCCGGCGTCATCGCCGCCATCCGGCGCGGATCGCTGTTCGACCACGGCGTGATGGGCCTGTCGCTCGCCGGCTTCTCGATGCCGATCTTCTGGCTCGGCCTGCTGTTGATCATGCTGTTCTCGGTCAAGCTCGGCTGGACGCCGGTATCCGGGCGCATCGATCTGGCGTTCGACATTCCGGTGCACACCGGTTTCATGACCATCGACGCGTGGATCGCGGAGCACAACGACCCGGCGAACTTCGCCGGCGCATTCCGCGATGCGTGCGCGCATCTGATTCTGCCCTCGATCGCGCTCGGCACGATTCCGATGGCGGTGATTGCGCGGATGACGCGTTCGTCGATGCTCGAAGTGCTGCGCGAAGACTATGTGCGCACCGCACGCGCCAAGGGCTTGTCGCCAGTGCGGGTGATTTTCATCCATACCCTGCGCAATGCGCTCATTCCGGTGCTCACCGTCATCGGCCTGCAAGTGGGCACGTTGATGGGCGGCGCCGTGTTGACCGAAACCATCTTTTCCTGGCCCGGCATCGGCAAATGGCTGATCGACGCCATTCAACGCCGCGATTATCCAGTGGTGCAAAACGGCATTCTGCTCGTGGCGCTATTGGTGATCCTGGTGAACTTCATCGTGGATGTGCTGTATGGCATCGCCAATCCGCGCATCCGCCACGCCAAATGACCGGAGACGACCAAGATGACGACTCATGTGCAAAGCGGCGCCGACGATCTGGCGCTGAAATACCCCTCGCCGCTGAAGGAGTTCTGGCAAGGGTTCTCTTATAACAAGGGGGCTGTGCTCGGCCTGGCTTTCCTGGTGCTGGTGGTGTTTGCGGCGGTGTTCGCACCGTTGGTGGCGCCCTACAGCCCGATCGAGCAGTACCGCGACGCGATGCTCGCGCCACCGGCATGGGCCGATGGCGGCAGCAGCCGCTTCCTGCTCGGTACCGACGAGATCGGCCGCGACATGCTGTCGCGACTGATATACGGCGCGCGCCTGTCGCTGATGATCGGCTTGTCGTCCGTGCTTTCCTCGCTGATTCCCGGCACCGTGCTCGGTCTCTTGGCCGCCTTCTATCCGAAGGTGCTGGGCCCGGCGATCATGCGGCTGATGGACGTGATGATGGCGTTGCCGTCGCTGCTGCTGGCCATCGCCATCGTCGCGATTCTCGGCCCGAGCATGCTCAATACCATCATCGCCATTGCCGTGGTGGCGCTGCCCGGATATGTGCGTCTGGTACGCGCCTCGGCGATGACCGAGATGGGCCGCGACTATGTCACGGCCTCGCGGGTGGCGGGCGCCGGCACCTTGCGGCTGATGTTCGTCACCGTGCTGCCCAACTGCATGGCGCCGCTGATCGTGCATGCAACGATGAGCTTCTCTTCGGCGATTCTCGATGCCGCCGCGCTCGGCTTTCTCGGCATGGGGGTGCAACCGCCGTCGCCGGAATGGGGGGCAATGCTCTCCAGTGCCCGTGACTATATCGAACGGGCATGGTGGGTGGTGTCCTGGCCTGGCCTGACCATTTTGCTGTCGGTGCTGGCGATCAACCTGATCGGCGACGGTCTGCGCGATGCGCTCGACCCGAAACTGAAACGCGCGGCGTGAGAGGTTTGTGATGAGTCTGTTGGAAATCAACAATCTGTCCGTGCTGTTCGGCGCGGACCCACGGCCGTTTCCGGCCGTGGAAGGACTGGATCTTACGGTCGAGCAAGGGGAAATCGTCGGCATCGTCGGTGAATCCGGTTCGGGGAAGTCGGTCACCATGATGGCGATGATGGGGCTGCTGGAAGGACAGGGCCGCATCGTCGCCGACAAGCTGCGGTTTGACGGCAAGGATCTGCTCACGCTGTCCGCGCGCGAACGGCGCAAGATCGTCGGCAAGGATATCTCGATGATCTTCCAGGATCCGATGACCGCGCTCAATCCGAGCTATACCGTTGGTTATCAGATCATGGAAGTGCTCAAGGTGCATCAGCACCTGCACGGTGGTGCGCTGCGCCGCCGCGCGCTGGAGCTGATGGAAATGGTCGAGATCCCCGCTGCGGCAAACCGGCTGGGCAGCTATCCGCATCAACTGTCGGGCGGCATGAGCCAGCGTGTGGCGATTGCCATGGCGATTGCCTGTAAGCCCAAGCTGCTGATCGCCGACGAGCCGACGACGGCGCTCGATGTGACCATTCAGGCGCAGATCATGAACCTGCTGGTCAATCTGCAGAAAAGCCATGACATGGCGCTGATCCTGATCACCCACGATCTGGCGGTGGTGGCCGAGGTCGCGCACCGACTGGCCGTCATGTATGCCGGCCAGGTGGTCGAACAGGGTGAGATCCCGACGATTTTCCGTCAGCCACGACATCCGTACACCGAGGCATTGCTGTCGTCGATTCCCGAGCACAGCAAGGGGGCTCACCGTCTCAATACCTTGCCCGGCATCGTGCCGGGCCATTACGACCGGCCGCAGGGTTGCCTGCTGGCGCCGCGCTGCCCCTATGCGGCGCCGCGCTGCCGCAGCGAGCGTCCTGCCCTGGAGGCTGACGCCGGCAGTGCCGTGCGCTGCTTTTTCCCTCTGACGGTCAAGGATGCCCAATGACATACGTACTGCAGGCGCGGGATCTCACCCGCTATTACGAGGTGTCGCAAGGCTTTCTCAAAGGGTATGCGACGGTCAAGGCGCTTAACGGTGTTTCGTTCGATCTGGAGGCGGGGCGTACGCTCGCGGTCGTCGGCGAGTCCGGCTGCGGCAAGTCGACGCTGGCGCGACAGCTGACCCTGATCGAAACGCCGACCTCCGGATCCTTGCTGCTCGATGGCGTCGATGTGGCAAAGGCTTCGCCGGCCGAACTCAAGGCCATGCGCACCAAGGTGCAGATGGTGTTCCAGAATCCCTATGCCTCGCTTAATCCGCGGCAGAAGATCGGAACGCAGCTGGCCGAGCCGCTGGTGATCAACAGCCGACTCTCAGCGGCGGAGCGCAAGGAAAAGGTGGCCGAGATGATGCAACGTGTCGGCTTGCGGCCGGAGCATTATTACCGTTACCCGCACATGTTCTCCGGTGGGCAGCGGCAGCGTATCGCCATTGCGCGGGCCATGATGCTCAACCCGAAGATCGTCGTTGCCGATGAACCGACCAGTGCGCTCGATGTGTCGATCCAGGCGCAGGTGCTCAATCTGTTCATGGATCTGCAAGAGTCGTTCAATACCACGTATCTGTTCATTTCGCACAATCTGGCCGTGGTCGAGCATGTCGCCGACGATGTCATGGTGATGTATCTCGGCCAGGTCGTGGAGACCGGGGCAAAAGATACGATCTACTCGAAGCCGTTGCATCCGTATACGCAGGCGCTGTTGTCGGCGACGCCTTCCATCCACACGGAAAACCGACGCATCAAGATCAAGATCCAGGGAGAACTGCCGAGCCCGCTCAAACCGCCGACTGGTTGCAGCTTCCACAAACGTTGTCCGTTCGCTGTCGAGCGCTGCGCAACGGAGGTGCCGGTCTTGCGCGAGCTCGACCAGCGGCAGGTCGCCTGTCACCGGGCAGAAGACATCAACGTCTGAATCGGTAAGAAATATGCCCCGCCTCTGGCGGGGTTTTTTCTTGCCGGCGGAATGTGCGTCGCACAAAAAAGCTTTACCGGGTGGCGGGCAACCGCTACATTCCGCATTGATCAGCGTACAAACAGGATGGGATGTTGACGTGAAGCGTGCTGTCTATGCCGGAAGTTTCGATCCGGTGACCAATGGTCATCTATGGATGATCCGCGAGGCCGTCGAACTGTTCGACGAGTTGGTTGTGGCCGTCGGGGTCAATCCCGACAAGCATTGTACGTTTACCGTGGAAGAGCGGGTGGATATGCTCAAGGCGGTGACGCGCGGTTTTAACAAGCTGAAGGTCGATGTTTTCGGCAATCAGTTCCTGGTCAACTACGCCCAGTCGGTCGAAGCCAACTACATTGTGCGCGGGGTGCGTACGGCCAGCGATTACGAGTACGAACGGACGATGCGTTATATCAACAACGATTTGCACCCCGATATCACGACCATTTTCCTGATGCCTCCGCGGGAGTATGCCGAGGTCTCGTCGACGATGGTGAAGGGGCTGGTCGGGCCGCGCGGCTGGGAAACGGTGATCCGTCAGTATGTGCCCGACCCGGTGTATCGCAAGCTGACTTCTTTATATACGCAAGACAGCTGAAGTTTGCTGTTCCGCTCGCGACGCGCGCCACCGCAAGGTCTGCGCGCGTCAGGTTTTTCAGACCCGGCACAGGCCGGTTTTTCGGAGTAAGCCATGTCCGACCTCGGCGCGTTTGCCAATCGCCTGGGCAAGAATTTCAAGCATTTCAGCAAGTGGGCACGCCGGCACGATATCGAAGCCTGGCGAGTCTACGACCGCGACATCCCGCAGTTTCCCCTTGCCGTGGATATCTATGGCGACCATGCCCATCTGCAGGAATACGATACCGGCTGGGTCATGGACGAAGCCGGGCACGAAGCGTGGCTTGCGGCTGCCAGCGAAGTCGTCAGCCAAGTGACGGGTATCGCTGCTGCGCATATCGGTATCAAGACGCGGCGCAGACAGAAGGGCAGCAGCCAGTATCAGAAAACCGGCCGGCAGGGTGACGACTTCATCGTGCGCGAACATGGCCTGCGCTTCTGGGTCAATATGGATGCCTATCTCGATACCGGCCTGTTTCTCGATCATCGCAATACCCGGCTGCAAGTACAGGAAGAGGCTGCAGGGAAACGCTTTCTCAATCTGTTTGCCTACACCGGCAGTTTTACCGTGCACGCGGCCGCAGGCGGGGCGGTCGGTTCGGAAACCGTTGACATGTCGAATACCTACCTCGACTGGGCCGGGCGCAATTTCGACCTGAACGGACTGGATGCACAACAGCATGCGTTGATTCGCGGCGATGTGTTCCAGTATCTGGTCAGTGCGATCGCTGCGCGCAAAACGTTTGACCTGATCGTCATGGATCCGCCGAGTTTTTCCAACTCGAAAAAAATGACCGATACGCTGGATGTGCAGCGCGATCATTCCTGGCTGATAGAACAGGCGATGAAACTTCTGACGCCTGGCGGCTGGCTGTATTTTTCGAATAACCTGCGCAGCTTCCGGTTGGACGAGCGCCTGCCCGTTCTCTATCAAATCAATGATTTGAGTGCAAGTTCGGTGCCAGATGACTTCCGCAACAAGAAGATTCACCAGTGTTTCCGCATCGCTCACCGGCCGGGATAAGCGGGTGACTATCAGTATCGTTAAAAAAATCAATCCATTAACTATCTTGTAAAGGGGAGAGGGCGCCCTTATTCTCCAGTCATCTGTACTCAAGGAGATAGATCATGGCCGCCATTGATCTGACTACGGGAACTTTCCAGCGGACGATCGACCACGACGGAATCACCGTACTGGACTTTTGGGCGCCCTGGTGTGGGCCTTGCAAAATCTTCGCCCCGGTTTTTGCCACGGCAGCGGAACAGCATCCGGATATCGTGTTCGGGAAGATCAACACGGAGGAGCATCGTGAATTGGCCCAACGGTTCAATATCCGTGCGATCCCGACCTTGATGGTCTTCAAAAACCGCACGCTGGTATTCCATCAGGCAGGCGCGATGATGGGGGCTCAATTCGAGCAACTGATCCAGGCTGTGCGCGAGCTCGCCGCGGAAGAAACCCAGGCTACCAGCGCCGGTTGATGGTCTGTCAGAGGTTGTGAATTACGGGCGGAGGAAACCGCCCGTTTTGTTTTTTCTTTTGCTTCAAAGGCTTGATGGATTCGTCTGAAAATATTGCAGCAAAGCTGTTGACGCAAGGTCGTCCAGTACGTATAGTTCACCTCCTCGCTGCAGCGACACCGCAGCACCGCTCTTTAACAGAACAGAACAACCGATAGGTGTGAGTGCCGGGTGAAACCGACACTTGCACTGCAAGAGACAGAAAACCCGAACGGGTTCTTTTGAAACTTGCGTGCCAGAAGTACGAA